>MDTB01219502.1_pt1 | contig 14393 bp, 12 predicted proteins | sample 811161 | NCBI WGS metagenome assembly MDTB01 (sample SAMN05326650, study PRJNA326480) | marine metagenome | isolation source: seawater | place: Mediterranean Sea | collected 2009
CCATCTGTAACCGAGCCAATTAATCGTCTTTTGCTATCGATTACAAAAAGAGTTTTTTCAACATTGGATGGGTTATTAAGTTTTTTAATAGCCTCCAGTATAGTAGCGTTATTAAATATTATGTACTCATTCATGTTACTTGTTTTTTATTGTACCAATTAAAAGTTAAATTTAAACCGTCATCTAAATTTACAAATTTTTTTTTAACAAAATATTTTTTGAATTTTTTAATTGAAGGCTTCCTTCTTTGGGGGGAACCTTTAGTATTATTATTAGAAAAAAATAAACTGAGACTTTTTTTGTTGACTAGTTTAGAGATCTTTAGTGATAATTTTTTTATAGTAATTTCCTCATAAGGATTTCCTATGTTGAAAGTCGTTTTCTTAAGCTTACTAAAAGATATAGTCAAAATTTGATCAACTGCGTCATCAATATAACAAAAACATCTTGATTGGCGCGATGAGACTATTTTAACCTTATTTAGTTTTTTCATTTTAATAATTAATTCTGGAATAACATGTCTTACACCCATATTTGGTCCGTATATATTGTGAGGTCTTAGATTTATATAATTTAAATTAGATAGTTCTAAAAGTTTTTCACAAAACATTTTTGATAAGGCATATGAGTCTCTATTGCTCACTTTTCCTTTAACAATAATGTCTATGTTTTCTGGGGTGGGCAAATTTTTATAATTTTTAATAGAGTTTGCATATACTTCGCTTGTAGAAAAATTTAAAATTTTACAACCTTTGTTATTCTCTGCAATTTTGATTACATTTTTTAAACACTCTGTATTATTAATAAAACATTGTAATGGGTTGTTTTCTACAAACTTAACACCAAGTAAACCTGCGGTATGAAAAATATACCCAACATTTTTAATTTTATATTTTAGTTTAGTAGTAAGATTGTGTCTTATATAAGAAATTTTAAAATCATTAATAAACTTAAGTTTTTTATATTGTATTTTTTTTTTATCCCAGATGTCAATTATATAAATTTTGTATTTTTTTTTTGCCAATGCTTTTGCTAAGGCAAATCCAATAAATCCAATTCCCCCAGTAATTATAATGCTTCTTTTACTCATCATATTTACCTATTTGGTGCAAATTAATTTTTTTTTCTTTTAATATTGAGTTAAATTTTGATTTTGAAAAATAAAAACATAGATCAAAAAGAGTTGAATTTTTATCTAAATTTTTAATTAATTTTTTATACTTAAAACTTTTATGGTTAACACATAAAAGTATTATTTGATATTCTTTAAGACCTTTTTTAACTACTAGCTCATATTTTTTTTTATCTATTATAGGGTCTATTATTTCAGTGCTCAAAAATTTTTTTTTGATTCTTTTATATAAATCTATTGTTGGACTATATCTCATGTCATCCACATCATTTTTGTAGCTATACCCGACAATTAATAGTTTTTTTTTTTTAGGATTTTTTATTTTACCTAAAATAAATTTTTTTGAAAATTCTGGCATATTATTGTTAATTTTCAATAAATTATTTATTAAAGGGAAGTTATTTTTAAATTGAAAAATTTTTTTGCTTGATTGAACTATAAAACTCGGATCCTTAGTTAGACAATATCCCCCAACACCAATCCCAGGATTCATAATATTTTTGTGGGTTTCTCTCACTCTAATAGACGAGAGGACAGAATTTAAATTTAAATTTGCCTTTAAAGAAAAATAATTTAATTCATCTATATAAGCAATATTTAGTGCTCTGTAAGAATTTTCAACAACTTTTGCAAACTCACATTCTGTTATTTTTTTAAAAATATGAAAAGGCTTTAATTTCCAATTGATAAATGTTTTGTAAAATAACTTAATTTTATTTATTGATTTGAAGTTGATACCTGAAATATTTCTAAAATTATTTGTTATAGACTCGATGTATTTTTCTCCAGGCATAACTCTTTCATAAGAAAAACCAAAGAATATTTTATTTTTATCTAGCTTGTTTTTTATTATACTTTTTTTTAGTATTGGTAGTAAAATTTTTTCAGTAGTGCCCGGTATCAGAGTACTTTCAATAATTATTGTTGTTCCATTACATAAATTATTACATATTCTATTGAATGTTTGCTTCAATTTTTCAATATTTTTAAAACTATCAAAATTTATTGTAATTAAAACAATGCCTTTAAGAGATAAATTTTTGTTATCAGCTAAAATTTTAATCTTTTTACTTTTGAATGTTTCAGCTAACTTTGATAACTTTTTGTCACTCGTTTTTATCAAGCAATTACCAGATTGTATTTTTTTTTGAATTTTTTTTGCTATTTGGTTATTTTTTTCAACCCCTATTACTTCATAATTGTTATTTTTGAGGTTCGCCAAAGTAAGAAGTAAAGGGTAACCAACAAATCCAATTCCATAAATATAAACTTTTTGCATTTAATCAGTTTTTTAATGTATTATTTTTATAACTTAAATAAAATTATAAATAATCAAAAAAAGTTAAATATAAATGAAAATAATAATGACCGGTGCAAAGGGTTATATAGGCTCACAGTTAGTGCTGTTTTTAAAAAAAAAAAAGATAATTGTTAAGAGAGTTAATTGTAAGGATTTAAAATATATTAAAATTAATGAGACATTTACTCATTTTATTCATTTAGAGCACTATATCAAAAATACAAAAAAAAATTTTGAAAATAATATTAGAAATATTAAAAGAGTACTTAATTTTTGTGATATTAATAATTTGTTTTTAATCTTTCCAAGCACAGCAAGTTTTAAATATTCAAACTTCAAAAGGTTATCAAATGATATAAACCCTATTAACCTTTATTCTCTATCTAAGAAAATATCAGAGGAAGAAATTTTAAAAAAAGCATTAGATAAAAATTTAAGATACACAATTTTGAGAATATTTAATGTTTATGGAGGATCAAAAAAAAATAAATGGGTTGTTGCATCCTTGATTAAACGATTTAAAAAAGAAGATATTTTGAGTTTAACAAATTCACATAATATTAGAGAATTTATTCACGTAGAGGACCTGTGCAAACTTTTTGTTAAAGTTGTGAAACTAAATATTGTAGGTAAATATGAGGTTTCCTCTGGAAAACAAATCACTATATTGTCTTTAGCAAAAAAAATTAAAGTAATTTTTAATTTCAAAAATAAAATTGAATTAATCAAACCTTATAAGTCAAAATTTAATAATTATTCAAAATCGAGCATTAAAAAAACTATCAAAGATTTTAATTGGAAGCCTAAAATAAGTATTGATAAAGGTCTAAGCAAACTATTATAGTAAATATAAATAAATCATTAACCACAATCTAGAAGAAAATTATCAATGAATAAATAAGCTTTATTTTATTACTTATTATATTCTATAACTTTGTGATATTGTCTTGATACACCATCGATATCAACTTTACACCAATACCCATCTTTTTTAAACCAAACTCTTGGATCTCTAAATTTATCTGCATGATAATAGAAATCATATTCACTCATACCTGTATAAGTGCACCAACCTTGCAAGTCTTTTTCGGGTTTTACATGATCATATTTTAAAACTAATCTTATTCCTTCTTCTCTTGATATTAAATTTAACCTAACATCATAGTTTGCATGATCTGTACCTCTTCCAGATCCAAATTTTATAAATTTTAAATAATCATGAACCCCATTTTCATGCATATCATCTACATTAGAAAACTTTCTGTATGTCCTATCAAATGGCTTTTGAATTTCCTGCCATCCATAATTATTTTTTGCTATTTCATAATTGTGATTACCATCATAAAAAAAATAATTGCTTAAATAAATTCCTCGTACCCCAATTTCTTTAATTTTGTTTTCATCTGGATAAATATATGGGTATAAATCCTTTTTTTCTAAAAAATCATCTTCTATACCTGTAAAGTCATACCAATCATACCCATGTTGAGCATGTTCAAACCTATACTTTGCGGTATATTCTACGAAGTCATTGATTGAATGCATACCACCCATTTCTGTAAAACCTTGTTCTCCCCATAATATTAGAGGTATTTTTTTTTCTGTTGCAACAATATTTGGGTAGGTATCAATACCCATGTGATTATGTAGGTTTTGATCTCCTGTTTTTTTGAGTCCAATTCTATGCATTTTTTTTAACACTTCGTCAGGAGGGGTATAAATAATATGATCAAATTCAAATAATTCTTTCATTCTGTATAGATTATATTTTCCCTCATCTAAATATCTGTTTGAATAATATGTAACTAATAAAGCATTTAAATTATATTTCTTAGCAATATGAGCAGCAAAATAACTGTCTTTACCACCGCTTACAGGAACTATACAGTCATATTCATATTTATTTTTATAACTATTTATTAATTCTAAAAATTTTTTTTCTCTATCTTTCCAATCAACTTTATATTTTTTTTTTGAATACATGCAGCCTGTACATTCGCCAGCTTTATTAAAAGATATAGGAATTGGAAAGATTTCCTTGTATAAGCAATTAGTGCAAAATCTCATGGACTTAATTTTCAAATGAACATAGGTATAATTAATACTTTTACTTCAAATATCAAGTCTGTATTTAATGCATTAGATTTTCTTGGTTATCATAATTATTCTGAAATAAAATCAACTGATAAAAATGATAACTTTTCTCATTTGATATTTCCTGGCAATGGTAGCTTTAAGGATAACATTGACAAAGTTAGAGAACTAAAACTCGATCACTTCATCATTGACCATTTTAATAATAATAAGTTTTTTTTAGGAATATGTATTGGAATGCAGATTTTAGCAACGAGTGGTGAAGAAAACTCGTTGTCAAGTGGACTAAATATAATTCCTGGTAAAGTTAAAAAAATTTCAGTAAAAAAAAAAAGATTACCACATATAGGATGGAATGAGATAAAAATAAAAAAAGATGATGGTATTTTTAATAATTTTGACAAATCAAATAACTCGTTTTATTTTCTTCACAGTTATTCATATGAAGTTGAAAGTGAAAAAAATTTACTTGCAACCACTAACTATGATGTTGATGTGACTGCAATTGTAAAAAAAAATAATTTTTATGGTGTTCAATTTCATCCAGAGAAGAGTCAACATCAAGGTCTTAAATTAATAGACAACTTTTTAAAACTTAAATGAAAGTAAGATTAATACCAATTCTTTATTTTAAAGATGGAAGCCTTGTTAGAAGTGAAAATTTTGAAATACATCAGATATTAGGAGATCCTTTTGTTCAAGTGGAGAGATACAATTCATGGGATGTGGATGAGGTAATTTACCTCGATATTTCAAAAACAAAAAATTATGAGATTAAAAATAAATATCTTGAAAAAAAAAGAAGTTTTATTGATGTTATGAGAAAAACTTCAAAAAAATGTTTTTCACCCATGGTATTTGGTGGTGGGATATTAAATCTTGAGGATGCAAAAAATTATTTCCAGAATGGAGCTGACAAAATTTCAATTAATTCCGCTTGTATTGAAAATACAAGTTTGATTTCAGAATTTGCAAATACATTTGGTAGTCAATCAATCATAGTTTCAATTGATGTAATGAAAGTAAATAATATTTACAAAATATTTAATTCAAAACGTGACTTTACATATGAATACAATTTAATTGATTATGTAAAAGAAATTGAAAAAAAAGGTGCTGGAGAAATTCTTCTTAATTCTGTTGATAGAGATGGAAGTGGAGAAGGTTATGATATTGATTTAATAAAAAATGTATTTAACTCAATTAATATTCCTCTTATACCGTGTGGTGGTGTAGGAAATTTTGAGCATTTTAAAGATTTACTTCAAGAGGTAGAGCTTACAGCAATTTCAGCAGGAAACATTTTTAATTTTACAGAAAGAAGTTATGAAAAAGCTAAAAATTATCTTAAAAATAAAGGTCTTAATTTTAGATGAGTCTTTGTTTGCGCATATAATCTATTCTTATAATGCAAAAATTTTTTAACACGACAAATGAAAAAAAATAAAAAAAAAATTATTAAAAAAAATTCAAAAATAGTTTGCACTATTCAAGCTCGAATGAACTCCAATAGATTGCCTGGAAAAGTGATGAAAAAAATAAATAATAAACCAATGATTGAGCTTCTATATTCTAGGGTTCAAAAATCAAAATTAATAGATGAAATCATTGTTGCAACATCAAAAAATAAAAATGACGATGTATTAGTAAAATTTTTAGAAAAAAAAAAAATTAAGTACTTTAGAGGTAGTGAAAACAACGTTTTAAAAAGGTTAACAGAGGCAGTAAAATATTTTAAAGCAGAAATAATTATACAACTCACAGGTGATAATCCATTAGTAGATCCTAAAATAATTGATTATATGATTAATTTTTATTTAAAAAATTATCCAAAATATTTATACGTGACGAATAATGGATTTAGTGTTGCTGCAAATAGAAAATTACCTCTTGGGATGGATGTTCAAATTTTTAGATTTAAAGATTTAAATTTTAATTTTAAAAGAAGTTTCAAAAAAGATTTAAAGGAACACCCTAGTCTATATTTTTATAGAGAGGGTGCAAAAAGATATAATATAAAAAATATTTATATCCCAAAAAAATGGCAAACAGAAATTCAAACAAGATTGACTGTAGACACAAAGAAAGATTTTAAATTAGTTAGCTTAATCTTTAAAAAATTAGGTGCTAAGTCAAAAAATTTATTTACTTACGAGGATATAATTAAGTTTTTCAAAAAAAATCCAAAGTATGCCAATATTAATAAAGATGTTATTCAAAAGAAAGTTAAACTAAATTAATGTTCTAAAATTTAAAGAGTGTTATTTTTTAACCCCATCTTCTAGCATAAATATTTCTCACTTCCTCCTCACATTTCAAATAATCTTCACCATGATCAATATTTGCTTTTTCAAATAATAATATAGTTTTTTTTAGTTCAGAAATGTCCTTAGGTAGGATTGCAAATTTATTATCTCTTCCAGGAAGTGATTGATCAATGGTAAAATGCTTTTCGATGTAAGATAATTTGTAGGGAATAGCAAGAATAGTAGCCAATATTCCTTGTGTATGATCACTAAAACCTATGGAATTTGCATATTTCCTCAAATGGTTAATTTTTGGTAAATTAATATCCTCATCTTTACATGGGTATGATGAAACACAATGTAAAAGAGTTAATTTATCTTTGGTCACAATTTTTGAAATATTTTTTATTTCACTCTTTTTAAGAGTCCCCGTAGAGATTAAAACATTCTTAAAGTTTTCAGATGCAAATTTAATCATTTCAAAATTATTGGCTTCTGCACTCGGTATTTTAATATAATCCTTCTCATAATTAGAGATCTTTTTTAAATCTTCTAAAGTAAAAACAGAGGTAAAAAAATTAATTTTACTTTTTGAACAAAAATTTTTAAGTTCAATATATTTTTCGATCGTTAATTGAGCCTTTTCATAAATCTCTCTTCTTCCATCATCATCCCAGGGCCCAGGTTTTAGGTTCTTTGTTGAAAAAAATTGAGTTTTTATGAAATCAGACCCATTTTCTGAAGCAGCAACAATCATTTTTTTGGCCAAGCTAAGATCACCCATATGATTCCAACCAATTTCAGCAATAATTTTTGTCATAATTTTATTTTCTAAGATTATTATGTTAGTAATTTATGTCGTATAGATATTAACACATTTTTATTAAAACATGTAAAACAAATTATGTTTATCCGCCCAATATTAATAAGATTTATTAAAAAATTTTTTTTTTATATTAAAAATATGAATGATTTTGTGAAGATATTATATAAAAATAATTATCTATATGCAAAAACTTATTTTTTTTTAAATATATATTTACCTAGACACGAATGGGATAAAATATCTGTTTTATTAGAAACATTTGGATATAAAAAAAAAAAAAATTTTTTTTTCATTAATAATAAAATATTAAAAAAATTTTCATATTATGAATTATATATTTTTTATTTTTATTTTAGAATGAATTTAAGTTTTGCTTCACAGTTAGTATTAAGAAACGAGTTGATAAAAAAAATTTCACCAAAATCAAAAGATTATTTGAAATCAAGGATGAGTATGCAAAAATTTAATTACAAGAAACTTAAAAAATTTGACATTCATGAAGAGCTATTAGTTTATAATAAAAAAAAAATACACCGTTATGAACCAAAAAGTGCTGATAATTTATTTTCAAAGAAAATACAAAATAGATCAGTAGCCATTGTAGGACCTTCAAATAGTAAAGTTTTACGAGGACAAGAAATTGATAATTTTGACATAGTGATAAGAACTAATTGTACCAAAATTCTTAATAAACCTACAAAAGTATTTGGAAAAAAAACATCAGTTATATATTTTAACAGTCATAGAGTCAGAGTAGATTTGAGAAATATTAAAAAAATTTCTAATAGAGTTGAGTGGCTTGTTTTTAAAAGTCAAAATGATTTAAAAAAAACAGGATTAAAAAAAAAATCTTTAAGAGTTTCCAAATCACCACAAAATTTAATGTACCTTTCATATCCTATGGCATTACAAATTATTATTTTCGATATTTTAAGGTTTAATCCTTCAAAAGTTAAACTATTTCATTTTGATCTATATTCAGGCTCAAAAGCATATAATAAAAATTATAAACATTTTGATTTATCAAAAAAAGATATTTCAAATAGTATTAGGGCACACGATATGATTGGATGTTTTAATTTTACTAAACAATTTTATGATCTAAAATTAATTGATATTGATGATAGGTCATGTAAAATTTTAAAATCATCTTTATCATCATACGTAAAAAAATTAGACGGTTTGTATGGAAAAATTAAATATAATTATGGCAATCAACCTATTTTTTAACAAAAGCTTTAGTAATAAAGATTATAAATATATTAAACCTACAGATGATAATTTTGTCATAAATGGTTATTCATTGGTAAAAATTGATAATTTAGGTTTAAAATATAAAGGAATTTTTAATGATTTTTCTGACAAGGAAATAACAAAAGTCATCACTAAAAAAAAAAATCTTGAAAAAAATTTAAGAAAAAAAACCTCTAAAAAAATTTTTAAAAAACTTGATTCAATAATAAGTATTCACCACAGCACTGCACATTCTTTAGAAAGGCTGCTAATGTTTCACAACAGAGCAAATATCGATGTAAATGCTTTTTTTTTTAAATACAGAAAAAAAATTTGTAAATCTAAAATAAATTTTCACTATGGGGGAAATTATAGACTAGAAGAAAATTTATCCTTTATATATTGGCTTTTTTTAATGGATAAAGTTGGAAGTAACAAGATAAGTTTTTATGCAAAAGATCACAAGTCCAACTACAGAGTCTTCAAAGATAGAAATAATTTTTTTAACAAAATACTATGTACCAATAACAGCACTATTGTCCCATCAACAAAACTAAAAAAAATAAAAAATCAAAATATATTGTATGTAGATGGTTTACGTCACAAAGACTATTGGTGTAAAAAATATGATCCAATATGTATATCTTCAAATGTAAAATTTAAAGACAATTTTTTTCAAATTAAAATTAATAGTAATTTATACAATTATGAAATTAAATTATTTGAAGATTTTTTAAAAAAAAGTAATATTAATCTTAAAAACTTAAATTCATACACTCAATGTTTAAAAACAATTGAATTTTTTTGTTTAAATTTTACCCTCAAAATAATCGAACAAAGATTTAGAGATGTTTCTAAAGCGTTGAACAAATCTTTAAATATTAAAAAAATAAAAAATTTTTATTTACCTTCAGCACCATTTATCGAAAGCATCATTATATTGAATTACATGAAAATAAAAAAAAAAAGAATATATCTTTTACCACATTCAATTACACCATCTCATGAAATACATCCCGACGCATACTTGAAACAATATTGTTTCAATAGATCAAGCAAGTTTATGCCCAGCACGTTTTGGTATAAAAATAGTTTAAAAAAAGAAAAAATTTTAAAAAAAGATTTATTTAATTCTTTTAAAGATAAAAACAGTAAGTACATTCTATTTTCAAATTTAAATATAATAAAAAATTTAATTATTAATCTAAATTTAATAATCATTATTAGTAGATTGAAATATCTTTTAATATCTAAATTAAATTTTATTTATCAAAAATTATTTTTTAAATATATTTTAAATAAAGAAAAAAAAGAAAAAGTTATTGGAATAATTTTAAATATTGAAATATTCGAGACATCAACGGAAATTGATTTTAATAAACAAAACCAACTTATTGTTAAAATTTTTAAATTTTGCTCCAATAATAGTAATTATTTATTAATAAGACGAAAGCCAGGTTGGTCAAATCGTTTATTGATGAAAGATTATTTTAAAAAAAATTTAAAATTTAAATCGTTAAAACGTTTATTTATTTGTAATAGTAATTTTATAATTAAAGATTATTTAAAAAATTTAGATGTGTGTATTTTTTTTCAAGGAGGCTCTGCAATGATTGAATCTATTCAAAATGGAGTTCCTGTTATTTTGGTTAGCGATAGGAAGTGCCAGATATTTAGCGAACCATACATAGAATTTCCAAAAAATATTGTTCCCAAAATAGATACAAAAGATTTAGCAAAATTTCTTTTGGATAAAAACTATCTTAACCAATTATTAAAAAAACAAACAGAATTTATTAAAATTAACCTATAGTTTATAAATCTTTTTATTATATAACTTCTTAAAATTATGAGTTCTAAAGTATTAATAACAGGATGTGCAGGTTTTATAGGGTTTCATACATCCTTAAAATTTATCAAAAAAGGTTATAACGTTATAGGTATTGATAATCTCAATAATTATTATGATATTAAATTAAAAAAAAAAAGACTTGAAATTTTAAAACAGCAAAATTTTAAAAAAAAATGTTTTGAGTTTGTGAAACTTGATATATCAAATTCCTCAAATTTAGAAAAAGTATTTAAAAAAAATAATTTAAAATTTGTAGTTAACCTTGCTGCTCAAGCTGGAGTAAGGTACTCTTTAATAAACCCAAGATCTTATTTAAATACAAATTTAGTAGGTTTTTTTAATATACTTGATTGCTCTAACAGATTTAAAATTAAACATTTGGTTTATGCTAGTACTAGTAGTGTTTATGGTGCAAACGAAAATTTTCCATTAAAGGAAAATAAAATTGCAGATCATCCTATTCAATTTTATGCTGCAACAAAAAGATCTAATGAAATAATGGCTCATTCTTATAGTAGTATTTATAACTTACCTACAACTGGTTTGAGATTTTTTACAGTTTATGGCCCTTGGGGAAGACCAGATATGGCTTTATTTATTTTTACAAAAAAAATAATTCAAGGAAAAAAAATTCCACTCTTTAATTATGGAAATCATAGTCGATCATTTACATATGTTGATGATATAGTGGATGGTATTTTTAAATCTACAGTTAAAATCCCCCAGAAAGATAAATTATGGTCATCAAAAAATCCTGATCCATCTTCGAGCAATTGTCCATTTAGAATATATAATATAGGTAATAACAAAACTGAAAGTTTAAAAAAATATTTAAAAGTAATTGAAAAAAATCTAGGAAAAAAAGCTAAAATTAAAAATTTAGCGATTCAAAAAGGTGACATAGTCAAGACCTCTGCTGATTTAAAGAAGATAAGTAAAGAGATAGGCTTTTACTCAAAAACTAATATTGAAACAGGAATTAAAAAATTTACGAATTGGTATAAAGAATATCATAAAATAAAATGAATAACTTGAACCTTTTAATAAAATTTTTACCAAATAAACTTAAGATAAAGTCTTATTTGGTATTTGTTAGCATATTATTGAATACTTTTTTAGAAATTTTAGGAATAGGAACTATTTCAATATTTCTAAATTTTTTTATAAATCCAGAAATAATCACAACGAAATATCCCTTTTTTAAATATTTTCAATTAGAAACATTAAATAAAAATAATTTAATAATTTATGGCATGACATTCATTTCTATTTTATTTGCTGTTAAGATGTTAATGCAAATTTATTTTATTTATGTGGAAAGATCTTTTTTTAATGAGATAACAGTTTTAGTTCAAAAAAAAATATATGAATCTTACTTATTAAGGAATTTTTTTGAGGTGGCTAAATTTGATAGCTCTCATATAATCAGAGTATTTACATCTGAAGCAGAGCATTTTAGAGGCTATTTACGACATTTTTTTTTATTTACTAAAGAATTAATTATTGTTTTTTTTATTTTACTAATTTTACTTAAAATTAATTGGCAAGTAACATCAATCTTGTTAGCTGTAATATTAATATTTATTACTTCTTTTTATTTTACATTTCAGAAAAGATTAACAAAAAAAGGATCATTACTTTTAGAAAAGAACAAGAATATAATTACTTTTTTGAAATACTCATTTGAATTAATTAAAGAAGTTAAAGTGACGGCAAAAGAAAAATTTTTGCAGAATAATTTTTATAATACAATTCATGAGAGAGAAAAAATGAAGCTTTATCATCATGTGATATCCTCTTTGCCAAGACTTTTAATGGAATTTTTTATAATTTTCATAATTTTATTAATTTCTTTATATTTTATCAATGTCTTGGGAGACATTTCTAATTTGATAATTTATTTATCATTCTTAACTGTAGCCAGTGTTAGATTAATTCCATCATTATCAGTTTTTGGAAATTGTTTTACAGTATTTAAGTTTTATAAAAAATCTTACCACGTTATTTGTAATGAGCTCAGAAAATATGAATTAATTAAAAAGAAGATATATAAAAAAAAAATAGAAATTAATAATATGAATGAGATTTCATTAAAAAATGTTAATTTTTCTTATTCTAAGAAAAGTCAACTTATTTTGAAAAATGTTAACATTAATATAAAACGAGGAGATAAGATTGCTATATGTGGCACTTCTGGTTCTGGAAAAACTACTTTAACAAATATCATATGTGGACTACTAAAACCCTCTAGTGGAACAATTGTAATTGATGAAAAGAATTACGAAAAAAAAGATTATATTTTTAAAAAGATTATTGGTTTTGTCCCACAAGAAAACTATTTAATTGATGATAATATTAAAAATAATATTATTTTTTTTAAAAAAAACAAAACTTTTAGTAAAAAAAAATTTGATGATATTTTGAAATTATCAAACTCTAAAGAATTTATTAATAAATTGCCGAAAGGAATTTATACACAGGTAGGAGAGAGAGGTTTAAGATTTTCTGGTGGCCAAAGGCAAAGAATCAGCCTTGCAAGAGCACTATATGATGATCCACAAATTTTAATCTTAGACGAACCAACTAGTTTTCAAGATAAAAAAAATAATGATACTATAATAAAAAATATAACAAATTTAAAAAACTTAACATTAATTTTTATTTCTCATAGTAGTTACAATCCTCTTTTATTTAATAAAATCTATGAAATCAAAAATAAAACTATAAGTTTAAAAAATAATAAAAAATCACAGTAATGACTGACAGTTCAAATCCAGTTAAAAATAATTATAATTTTAAAAAAAAAATAGAAGAAACTATTTCAGCAGACCCATTTCCACTTTATATTGAAGATAATTTTTTAGATAAAGAGTTTTATCAAAAATTAAAACACGACCTTTCTAACATATTAAGAACAAAGACAATTTACGATGAAGAAAAAAATGTTGAAGTTGGTAGGGAAAATGAAAATTCTTATAAAACTCTAGGAGGAGGAAGAAATCAAAGTTCAAACTCAAAAATTAAAAAAATATTTCAAGAATCTAAAACCTGGACCAATTTGTTAAGCTATTTTGATTCTGTTGAATTTGTTGAAACGATAACTGATGCTATTAAAAAAAAAGTTTCTTTTAAAAGAAAAATTATTTATAGACCACCATATTATGAGCAGTCTATTTTGCAAAAAATTTTTCAAATTAATATTTATGTTACATTTAAATTCTCAAGATACCCTTCTGGTTCTGGAATGGCACCCCATAGAGATTTTTCTGATAAGTTTATATCAGGATTATTTTATTTAGGATTTTCAGATAAGGGTAAAAGAGAAATAGGTGGAACACAATTTTTTAAAGAAGTAAATAATACTCCTAAAATTGATCATTATACAGATGATGCAGATCAATTTTTAATTTGGAAAGATATATTTCCAATTGACAATAGATTTATCTTTTTTCTAAAAACTAGTAAATCTTGGCATAAAGTAAAACCATTTCAACTGGAAAAAGGTGTAACTAGAGATAATTTGCAAATCAATCTAATGCATTCTCATTTAGGAAAATTTAGCAGCATTATTAATAGAACTTTTAAAATAATGTTATCATTTATCTCACATTTAAATGATGAGATAAAAAGTATTTTGTTTGTATTAAAAGAAAAACAATCAATTAAATATAATTCAAATGTTTTAATTAAAAATAATAAAATTGTTGTCA
>MDTB01211893.1_pt1 | contig 14392 bp, 15 predicted proteins | sample 811161 | NCBI WGS metagenome assembly MDTB01 (sample SAMN05326650, study PRJNA326480) | marine metagenome | isolation source: seawater | place: Mediterranean Sea | collected 2009
GCAAAGTTTATTTATACGGTATCTTTTTTTATCTTAATATTTATGCTTACAGGAATATCTGCAATCTATATAATAAATAGGTATGATAGTGAAATTGAGGCTTTAGTCACCTTAAATAATTCTTTCTTATCGCTAACAAGGGAACTGGATCAGTACAAAACCTTTTTAAGCAGAAGTGGAAACCTAAAAGAGATAAACTTAGATAATATCTCTCGCCATATTTCAAATTTGCAAATTCAGAATAAAGTGTTCGTTTTAGGGATTTTAAAACAGGTAAGAGAAAATTTGTTGAATATAGATATCTTTATCACCAAGCTCAAAATAAAAGATGTAGCCATCCAAGAAATGAGAAAAAGTATTTATCAGTTTCAACATATAATATTAATAGACTTAGAACTGAAGGATAAGCAGTTTAATAATATTCTTATGAAGAAAGTAAGAAAGAACAATATCAGTTTAAATACTAGAGAGGTAGATATCCATATGCGTCAGCTTGATGAACATTTGCTTTCGCTCAATAATGCCATTTCATATTCTATTCAAACGAGGTCAGATCAATTTAAGTATTATCTACTAGTTTTATTTGGTATTAATATCTTTATATTAGCAATTGCTATCGCTTTACTAGTTACAAAGGTATTTAAGAGGCTTAAGGTTATTCATATCATTACAGTTTCCTTAAAGAATCTAAGTAAGATGCCTAGTACAAAAGCTTCAGAGGATGAGCTAGGTGTCATTATTAGTTCTTTGAGGGAGCTTTATAATCAACTTGAAGAATCTAAGAGAAAGGTCAAACAAAAAGAGAATCAACTAAGTGAATCAAATGATAGGTTAAAACAGCTTAACCACAGCCTGGTAGATACTATTGAAAATGAGAGGTTAGATATATCACAGTATATTCATAACAACCTAGGTCAGAACCTGACAGGGATTCAATTGCAGTTGGAGTTTTTAAAAAGAAAATATATGAATAAAGTTGATATAGTAAATTCAATGGAGGAGTCCAAAGAACTAATTCTAAATAGCCTAAATGATATTCGCAATGTTTCTCAATCTGTACATCCACCACTTATCAATGAGCATGGTCTAAAAAGGTCCATAAAATATCTATTTAAAAGTTTTGAGAAATATCCATTTCATATTAAAGAAAACTTGGAGCTTGAGCATAAGACACTGTCAATATCTCAAGAAATATCAATGTATAGAATCATTCAAGAAGCCATTATCAACATTGCAAGACATGCCAATGCATCACAGGTGTATGTAGAATCTTATAAAGAGGAAGGGAAACTGATATTAAAAGTAGAAGATAATGGGGTTGGAATTAAGAAGGATATTAAGTTCTCAATGGGATTGAAAGGGATAGAAAGCCGTGTGAACTATTTAATGGGAAGCTTTGATTTCAAGAATAGGAAGAGTGGTGGTACTCTATTATATGTAAAGATACCTTTGGGGAGTAAATTATGAGAAAGAATATCGCCATTATTGATGACCATGAAATTGTTCGAGTAGGGCTCAGACGTGTCTTATTAGAAGACCCATCAATGACCATTATATTTGAGGTTGAACATCCTAGTCTGATTCCAGATCATGGTGAAAATAAGGTAGATGTTGTGATATTGGATCTGAGTTTTAGGGCTGGGTTATATGACTTAGCAAGTATTGGCGTAGTAAAAGAAAGGTTACCTCATACAAAAATCATTATATTCTCTATGGTAAATGAAGAAGCTTTTGGGTTGGAGGCTATAAAGTGTGGTGCTAGAGGCTTTGTTAGTAAAGAGAGTGATGCGGAGTCAATTATAGATGCTATTAACAGAGTCCTTGATGGAGGCGTTTATTTATCAAATAAGCTATCTCATCAGATGGCAGATCTGTTAGTAGCCCCCCAAAAAAATAAATTAGATCAACTAAGTAAAAGGGAGAAGGAAGTTCTGATATATTTGGGGTCTGGAGAAACAATAAAAGAAATTGGGTACAAACTTTCTTTAAGTATAAAAACAGTGTCTACTCATAAGCAGCGTATTATGTCAAAACTAAAGATATCAAATATTGCAGAATTAGTATATTTTTGTTTGGATCATAATCTAGTAGATAAGTTTCAGATCAAAACTAGATGATAGAGAGTATCTCCCAGTCCTTATTACCATTATCTCAGAAGCTTATCAAGCATCCAATTCATAATGCTTTAAAAAGTAAAGGTGCGCTGGAGCGTTTTATGACTCTTCATATTTACTCTGTTTGGGATTTTATGAATTTATTAAAGGCACTCCAAGTTCAGTTAACATCGATTAGCCTACCCTGGCAACCATCACCCAATACAAGGCTTGCACGGCTAATTAATGAAATAGTACTTGAAGAAGAAAGTGATATCATAAATGGTAAGGAAACTAGCCATTTCCTTTTTTACTGTAATGCAATCAAAGATATTATGGGAGAGGTTGAACATATAAGCCTTTTCTTAAATGACCTATATTCTGGAATGAGTTATTTTGATTTAATTCATCAAGAGTATATTCCAAAACCGGCGAGAGACTTTATGAGTGAAACATATTTAATTACATTAGGTTCCGTGGTTGAGCTAACATCATTCTTTGCGTTTGGTAGAGAGACTTTAGTTCCTGAGTTATTTAAACCGATAAAAGCCAGTATAGACTCTTTGCAAAGTAAAAATGTTCAAATGCTTATAAATTACTTAGATAGACATATAGAGCTGGACGGCGAGCAGCATGCGAAGCTTTCACTAGAAATGGTGTCTTATTCAGCGAAAACAAAAGAAGATTGGAGCGTTGTATATAAAACTGGGGTAAGAGCAATTAAAGCAAGAGAAAAGTTATGGGATGACATTCTTATTTATATTCAATCCTAGTCTTCAAAAGAAAACACAAATGCACCTATGGAAAGTACTATAATAAATTACGGATAGTAGACGATATGTAAGATGCATTAAGAAAAGCAGACTCTACTGAACAACCTAAAGCCCAGTCACCGCATGCGGCAAGATTCTGAACTTTATCTACAAGCAGAAGCTTAGGAACTTGTTTTCTACAGTTAGCATATCTCCAAAAGTGCATATCAATATGTTTAGGATTAGAAATATCTTGACCAATGGTAAGAGATGTTTCATGAGTGAGTCCAGCGAGTACATCTGACCGGCTGTCATTAATATGGGCGTCTGCCCATTCATTAGAGGAATGAACCAATAAAGAGTATGCTCTTTCACGGCCTGGTTTAGAACTGTTAACAGAGATCCAGCTAATGGTAGAATCACTTAGCTTAGCACAATCAAAGTCCAGATGTAGTGGTTTTTTTAGGCCAATCATAACTGAAAAGCAGCTACTCATTGAAAAAGATTGAAGAAAGTCATAATACTCAAAATATGAAGGCATCAAATTAAAGGTTTGCATAGGAGGCGCCGTTATAATAACCCAATCATAGTCAGGATATCGCTTACCACTTTTAGACTCTAGTTCCCACAAGCCTCCGGTATTTTTAATGGATATAATAGGGGTTTGTAAATGAGTATTAAAGTCGTTTGCTAAATACTGACCAATAGCATCCATTCCAGGCATGCCAACAAAGTATCCATCATCCTTGGTCCATATGCCTTTTTTTATACACTCATATCCCTTATATTCTGAAAAGCGTGCACACCATGGCTGGATTACATTACTTTTAAGCATAGGATCAATAAAGTTTTTAAAGTCGTTGTGAGTTGCCTTGAAGTATTGGGCCCCATGGTCAAAATAAAAAGGGTGGGCATAACGTGTTGCGATTCGTCCACCTACACCTCGTGCCTTTTCAAAAAGTGTTATTTCGGCATAGCCCTTTAGGTGGTGTGCACAAGTTAGCCCACTCATTCCAGTTCCAATAATAGCAAGTTTTTTCAATGGTCTTATACCTTCATGATGACTGGTCTTGTGGATTAAATGCCCCAGTTCTAAATGGAAATACTTTAGAAGGGTAGTCAGAGATATAATGTCTTAATACAAAAGTAACTGATGAAAAGGCAATATCCTCCCATGGTATCGCGTCCATTGAAAAAAAGTTTACTTCAGTTGTTTCATGCCCAGGGACTGCTTTTTGTTCATTTAATGTAGCTAAATATAATAAATAAACTTGGCCGATATGGGGTAAGTTATAAAGGCAGTAGAGATTTTGAATATCTGGGCTAATCCCTGCTTCTTCTTGGGCCTCTCTTAAGGCACCCTGAGATACAGTTTCATTAAGCTCTAAGAAACCAGACGGAATAGTCCACTTATTTCTTTTTGGCTCAATAGAGCGCTTACATAATAATATTTTATTTTCATATACGGGCAAAACACCTGCAATGATTTTAGGGTTTTCATAATCAATATAGTGGCAACTTCTACAAACAGCTCGTTTTATAGAATCCCCTTCTGGAACATAGTAGTTTATACCCGAACCGCAGTATTTACAGAACTTGATCATTTATTAATTATACCTCTTTAGTTTAAAAATATCTGCTAGAATAATAGGTATGATCAAAAAGCACAGAAGCTTTAAGGTTTTAGACCATATAGACTTAAATCTAGAATCATGAAAATCTTATTAACAGGTGCAAATGGATATATTGGATATAGGTTACTTCCCTTGCTCGCAAGAAGTGGGTATACCATTATCTGCTGTGTAAGAGATAAAAGTAGATTTATTACACCAGAGCTATATGCCTCTCAAATCAAGGTTATTGAAGTTGATTTCTCAGAGGAGAGTCACTTAAAGCGTATCCCAATGGATATAGATCTTGCTTATTACTTAGTACACTCTATGACGATGTCTGTAAATAAGTTTGACTCCATAGAAAAGAGATGTGCTGAGAATTTTAGTAAATATATATCCAAAACAAATGTAAAGCATGTTATTTATTTAAGTGGGATTGTGAATGAAAAAAAGTTATCTAGGCATTTATCGTCAAGGTATGAAGTTGAAAAATGTTTGAGGAAGGGTGCCTACTCTTTAACAACTTTAAAGGCAGGAATTATTGTAGGCTCGGGTAGCGCGTCTTTTGAGATTATTCGGGACTTGGTAGAGAAGCTGCCCTATATGATTGCACCAAAATGGATTAAAACAAACTGCCAGCCCATTTCAATACACAATGTGCTGGAGTTTTTGATTGGAATAATAAAAAAACCACAGGCCATGGGAAAAAGTTATGATATTGGGGGGCCTGATATTTTAAGTTATAAGGAAATGCTATTCCGGTTTGCAAAAGTAAGAAAACTTAAACGGTATATACATGTTGTCCCTGTTCTTTCACCTAGATTATCTTCATATTGGCTTTATTTTGTAACGGCAACATCTTATACTCTTGCTAAAAATCTGGTAGATAGTATGTCTGTAGAGGTTATTTGTAAGCCTAATACATTAGCTAAAGAATTAAATATTGTATTAATAAACTATGAAGATGCTATTCAGAGAGCATTTGATAAGATTGATCAAAACCAAATTATCTCCAGTTGGAAGGATGCTTTAAACTCCGATTTGCTACAAAAAGGGTTGTCTAGCTATATTCAAATACCCAAGTTTGGCTGCTTTAGAGACTATAGAAGTAGGCGGGTGGATAGTGTACCCAATACGACAGATAAGATCTGGAGGATAGGTGGCGATGCTGGTTGGTATTATGCTAATTGGTTATGGGAGTTCAGAGGCCTTATTGATCAAATATTTGGGGGAGTTGGAATGAAAAGGGGTAGAAGAAGTTTTATAGATATTAAACCTGGGGATACCTTGGACTTCTGGCGTGTATTATATGCAGATAAGAGTGAGTGTAGATTATTATTATATGCCGAAATGAAACTTCCTGGCGAAGCATGGCTTGAGTTTTTTATGAAGGGAGATACTTTACATCAGCATGCAACCTTTCGTCCGCGAGGTGTTTTGGGGCGTCTTTATTGGTGGTTCGTTTATCCATTTCATCATATTTTATTTGAGGGGCTTTTAAAGAAGTTATCATTAGGTGTTACTAGAGCATAGAATTGTATAGAATAAAATAAAATAGTATCTTTTTAAAAAAGGAATCATATTTATGAAAAAGTCGAGATGTATTTATTTGTTTAGGGAAGATCTAAGGCTTAATGATAACCCAGGGTTAACCCGTGCTGTAGAAAATAGTCAGGATATATTCCCCCTCTATATTTTCGATACTTCAGACGTGCATAGGCCTTTGGGTGGGGCATCCAGGGTATGGTTACACCATGCATTAACTGCTTTGAAGAACGAACTTGGAGGGGAACTTTATGTGGAAAGTGGAGACCCTAAAAAAATACTAGCTCACATTGCACAAAAACTAAATGTATCTACCATATTTGCAAATAAAGTATACCAGCCAAAGTATCTAGCTCAAGATGAAGACATAAAAAAGCAATTAGAGAAGGCTGGGGTTTCCTTTGAACTATGCGAGGGGAACCACTTATGGAGTCCAGGAAGCATAAACAAAGCGGACGGGAATCCGTATAAAGTATTTACTCCCTACTTTCAAAAAGGCTGTCTAATGGCCCCAAGCCCAAGGGAACCTCTCTCAATACCTACTCTAAATATCATGAAAAATCATAACATACTATCTAGATCAATTGATTCACTTCAACTCCTGCCTCAAAGTAGCACTTGGCACTTTAAGTTTAGTGATATAGGCAAAAAATCACCTGTAGACACGTACAGATGTTTTATTGAGGAGCGTGTATCTCGGTATGGCCAAGATCGAAATTATCCACATATAGCCGGAACGTCAGGGCTATCTCCTTTTATTCGTTTTGGTCAATTATCTGTTAATCAAATATGGCATGATTTGAGGGGTGGAGACGTTCCTGGAGCTATGCCTTTTTTGAGGCAGTTGGTTTGGAGAGAGTTTTCTTACCACTTATTAATAAACTTCCCCGAAATGTCTAAGAAAAACCTCCAGTTAAAATTTGATAAGTTTCCATGGAAAAAATCATCACCTCATGTTTTAAGTTGGCAAAATGGTAAAACAGGCTATCCCATTATTGATGCAGGAATGAGGGAGTTATGGAAAACCGGAAGTATGCATAATCGTGTGAGAATGATTGTTGCTTCATTTTTAGTAAAAAATTTATTGGTTGACTGGAGGATAGGAGAGGCCTGGTTTTGGGATTGTCTATTTGATGCAGATCCTGCCAATAATAGTGCCGGTTGGCAGTGGGTTGCAGGCTGTGGTGCAGACGCTGCCCCTTACTTTAGGATATTTAACCCTATTACCCAAGGCGTGAAGTTTGATTCACAGGGAGACTATACCAAAACTTACATACCTGAACTTCGTAATTTACCAATAAAATACTTGTTTAACCCATGGGAGGCGCCTAACCATGTGCTAAGCAATGCCGGTGTCAGACTTGGAGAAAACTACCCTATGCCGATTGTAGATTTAAAAGCATCTAGACTTGAAGCCTTAGAAGCACTTGCTAGGACTAAGTAATAATGCGGAATAGTATTTATCTATCTATTAAGATGGGCTAGAGACCTTTTCTATAAAACAGTTACTTAGATTGTAGATAGTATCTATTTTTTTACTACTGAAACTATTTAGTTTCGATACCATGAATTTTAATCTATAGTTTTTCATGAAATAGTCTTGGTGGTCTTTGATAAAACGCCAATAGAGAGCATCAACGGTATCACACCAACTGGCTTTTTTATAATGGCTCATTTTACGAATATAGTTGGAACCACAAAAGTACGGTTTTGTAGCAAAAATTCCACCATCACTAAATTGGCTCATGCCAAATACATTAGGGCCCATAACCCAGTCCGACGAATCCACAAAGCACTCCATAAACCACCTATAAACTTGCTTTGGGTGAATTTGGGTGAGTAGCATTATATTGCCAATTACCATTAGCCGGTTGATATGGTGTGTGTATCCTATGCTAATGACATCAGAAATAGCATCATCTAGTGGGAGTATGCCTGTTGAAGCAGAGTACCAATGATCCGTAAGTTGTCTATGGTGGCTAAAGAAGTTAGAGGACTGTTGAATATCATCAAAGTTATGGTAAATACCTCGAATAAACTCGCGCCAACCTATAACTTGCCTAATAAAACCTTCGGTACAATTTAGGGGTTTCGTGCCATAATACGATTCAAGCGTATCTAAAATATCAGAAGGGGTGAGTAAACCCGTATTTAATAAAAGGGATACTCCCGAGTGAAACAAGAATTGTGACCTACAGTCAATCGCATCTTCATAATCACCAAAATATTCAAGTCTATAATCCATAAAGTGAGATAAAAAGTGGAGCGCATTCTCTCTGTTAGTTGGGAACCAAACAGTGTTCATCTCCCCAATATGATCTGTGAATTTTTGGTCAATTATATCTTTTACCGATTGCAAATGCATAGATGGGCTATAAGATGGAAGCGAAGGAAAGTGTATTTCTTTTGGTGTTTTTTTACGATTTTCCTCATCAAAACTCCATTTCCCCCCCACAGGCTTATTATCATGAATAAGAACCCGCAGCTTTTTTCTTTGCCTCTGATAAAACGTTTTCATAAACGGTCTCTTTGTAGTACTAAGGTAAGTTTTAAATTCACTATGAGAGGTTAAGAAAAGAGGGCTGGGGGTAAGGACTAGCGTAATATGAGATTCTTTGCAAAATTGTAAAAGACTATTATGAAAAAAATGATCTTCTATCTCTAACATATGAATTCTTTTTACACCATATGTTTTACAGAAGTTACCTAATATATCTAGAAAGAGGTTTTCTTTAGTATTGTGAAGAGAGTGATAATAGCAAGTGAAACCATGCTGGATCAGGGAGTCACGATAGTCTCGCATTGCCGTTAGAAAAAAAAGAAGCTTTAATTTATGGTACTTATAGTGCGTGCAAAGATCATCACTCTCACACATGAATATAGGGTGCTTTGTTAATGATTTTATAGAGCTAGGTTCACATAGCTGATTACCCAAAATAACGGTTATATCTTGAATCATAAGGAGTAACCTCTAAAACTAAATTCGTCTAATAAACCTGTATTAATGAAAAGATAACTCACTACTTTAAGACGATAGCTGGGCCACTCAGTCATAGAGACTTGATTAAAGCTCTGACAATCAATACCAATATGTTCATAGGCTTTGGAATCAAACACAACACCTACTCGAATAACTTTAAAACCACTGTCTCGTGGTTTCATTTCAAGAATATCACCTTCAAAAATCCATTGTTGATTAATATCATTAAATTCGGTGTAAGAATCCTTGGTGGTATATGATATTGGGGTAGGGTCCCACCAGAGCTTATCTTTTGAATAAAATGGTTTATCAGAATCTACATAGCGCATATAACCCATGATATGATCTTGGTCCCGTAATCTGTAAAGGTGATGAGAGGATAGGTTTCTCATACCTCTTTATCTGAACTTGTAGAGCATGACTGAAAATATGTTTCAATATAATCAGAACGATAAGAAAAAAGCGCTTTAATCATAGGCTTCATTACAATAAGATTTGCTAATTTACCAATAATACTAAGAGGCAGTTGGTAAGTCAGCTCATCAATAACAATGGTTTGAGATCCTGACTCTTTAAAGCGGTGGCGATGGTGCCAGTAAGCATGAGGCCCCTTTAATTGAATATCCACAAACTGATAAGGCGGATCATAGTCTGATATGTAGGACTGCCACCTTTGAGGAATACCTAGGATAGATACCTGATAGTCAAATATAGCCCCTACCTTGGTCTCTAAGGGGCCTGGCGTTAAGATCTTAAATGTTATGAAAGGAGGCATGATCTTTGACAAGTTAAGAGGATTATTGAAAAATGTAAACACCTCATCTATAGGGGCATTAACCGCTACTTCTTGAATATATTTATGCATACTTTGACTCCTTAAATACAGTATATAAAATAATGCAAAATGGGACCCACCATATTAAATCATTTCCAATAATCACCCAACCAAACTGTAGTGGATATGTGCCTTTTTGGATATGGTATAAAAAACCAATGGGACCAAAAAACTTGCCTAAAAGTCCCACAAGTATAATGGCCCAGTGCTTAGTAGGGTTAAAAGAGGCGATAAAGTAACCAACGCCATATACACCTACAATCATACCAACACATTGCCAAATAGAAAGGTAAGTAGGGAGTGGGGCATTGACCCATTTAAAAATATATTCTGGGAATAGAACAACACTACTACCCCAAGCAATATTATATAATGCTGCCAACTGCAGCACTATTTTTGGCCATCTATTTTGACTAAAGTATGAATCAATCATAATACGACCTCCTTTGTGTAAACCATAGTAAAGATGAGCTTAGTCGACCATAAAATAGTACGAATCCAATTAGATTTAATTAAATAAGACAAAGTTTCTCTGCTTGGGGTTTGTGTCAATTTTAGATGGCATGGAACCTGGATAAGGAATGTCGAGGCCCAAATAAGAATGAGTAAAATAACAGAAAAGGTTAATGTGAAGTGAACCCCAGGTTCAGATAGGAAGGTGTAAATAAGTAAATAAGTTAGACTGGCACCTTCTACTAGCATACCTGGCATAACCAAATATGAGATAAGAGATTGATGTTTTTTGAAGTAAGTATTACTACTTTCAATAGGAACCTCTAAAAATAGGGGATAATGAACAATTTGTACAAACCAGATAATCACCACCATCCAAAATGTACTAAATAAATGGATAAGTTCAATAAGCACCATAGCACCTCCTATACTTAGATGAATTTGGATGTGGTATCAGTCTCGTTATTGGGTGGGGAAAGATATGGCTTAGCGTTACTAATTTGTTGCGGGTTACGTAACATAAAGATACGAGTGCTGTAAGATTCCAATAAGAAAAGTTAGACATAAGTTACTCCTTTATTTAGTTGGCATTTAGACCTCTATGCATCAAAAGTGAACGTATCCTAATTAAATTCGACACTTAATAGGCAGGCATTACTAGCAGATAGGTGTCCCTCTATACAAGTAAGAACACATAGAGGGACACTACGGAGCCGATAAAGACTGTTTCGCATGATGCTCTATAATCTATCCTTGCCTTATTCTACGATCATAGTGCCTTGCATCATAAAGTAATGGCCTGGAAAAGTACAAATATATGTATACTCACCTTTGGAAGGCGCCGTAAACGTTACTTGAGTCTGTTCTCCAGGGTTTGCCATTGGTGTAGATGCAATGATCGCAGGATGATCAGGAATATAGTCAGCTTCTTTCATAGAGAGCTGACCAACTTCCTGCACTTTTTTAGAATCAGATAGGATTAATATATTATGTTTCATTGCAGGGGATGTGGCCGTATTATTCATGACCAAGGTAACTTCTTGACCAGAGCTAACACGGAACTCTTTGGTTAAGTAAGCCATTTTGTTCCCATCTGGTTGGATGGTAATGGTTATGGACTTAGGTGCTGCACACCCCATTAATAAAAATACGCATGTGACTAGGTGTATAAGTTTCATTTTTGAATTCCTTATTATTTAAAATTTTAGCCATTAATATGCACCTCCTTTTCTTATTTAGTTAGAAGTATTCTAGCATAAAATGCGGGGTTTTTCCATTTTATGAGAATAAATATTATATATCTTTATACTTAAGTGGTATTCTAGTTATCATGGAAAATACTCAAGAAATACCTATAAGAAATGTAGCTGTAGTGGGGGCCTCTGGTGCTATAGGCGGAGCCTTAATAGATCTCTTTTCTGATATGAGCTCTGTCGAGAATATTTATGCGTTTTCAAGAAAAGATATTCAGCTACGGAACAAAAAGGTTAAACATGCTCACTTGAACTATAATGATGAGAATACTATTAAAAGAGCAAGGGCTACTTTGCCTAAGGGCATGTCTCTAGATATCTTAGTTATAGCAACTGGAATGTTGCATATGGAGGGGGTAAGACCTGAAAAATCAATTAATGAGTTTGATTCGGAAACATCTTATCAGCTATACCTGAATAATACACTGGGTCCAAGCCTCATTATGAAGCACTTTTGGGATGCCTTGAATAGCGATAGAAAAAGTATTTTAGCGGCCATAGGTGCCAGAGTAGGTAGCATCACAGATAATAAGCTAGGCGGCTGGTACTCGTATCGTTCATCAAAAGCGGCATTATGTATGACTATAAAATCCATGAGTATTGAAATGAGTAGACGTAATAAACATATGATATGTGTTGCACTTCACCCTGGAACCGTTGATAGTAAATTGTCTCAGCCTTTTCAACGGCACATTGACCAATCTAAAATAATGACACCTCATCAGTCAGCCCAAAAGCTAATAGATACTATATTTAATCTGAGTTCTAGAGAATCAGGGAATCACTTTGCATACGACGGATCTCTGATTGAACCCTAACATAGGACTGGCTAGTACCCGATTTATGGCATAAAAAGGCACAGATATTAGTCGGTAAGGGAGCCTAACTCTTCTCTACTAACCACAAAAACTCCAGAGCCTTTCGCAATAAGCTTTCCCTCGTCGTTTTTAATACTACTTTCCGAAATGATCTGAGATTTAGTATGTGAGATCACAGACCCCTCCGCAAACAGGATTCCTTTATTAACGGGTCTAATAAAGTAAGAGGTGAATGATGCCGTGAATAAAAAGTAGGTTCTCTCTTCAGATTGAGCAGCAAAGAAAGCAGCGTCATCTAATAATTTAAAAATCACTGACCCATGTAAAAACTGTGCAGAGTGAAAGTGGGCTTTGTTAACTTCCATTTCAATACTAGAGTTGCCATTTCCTAACGATAGCTTGGGATTAAAGGATGTGTTAATTGGGGCTCTAAGGTAATGTTTGATCAAATCATTATAGAAAGATTGAGACATATCCATTAGTTTAGCACAGATAATAATCTTTTAAATATAAATAGTTTATAGCTATACTAAAGAAAATGATACATGACATAATTATAGTAGGGGCAGGAGTCTCAGGTTTAACAGCTGCTTTAGAGCTTCAAAAAAAAGGGTATGAAGTGCTCGTTTTAGACGCAAATAAAAGGCTTGGAGGGCGTATTCAAACAGAGTTAATAGATGGCTATCAATGTGACCATGGATTTCAGGTATTACTACCAGCATATCCTTCAGCAAGAGAAATTCTAGATTATGAAGGCTTAGAATTATCTTTTTATCCTAAGGGGGCATTAACCTATTCTGACCAAATTGAATGGTTTGGGCTTCCCTTTAGTTACTCTAGAAAATGGATGTTTGGAAGGTTCTTGGGTTTAGGACTTAAAGATATGGCAAGTTTAGTAAAAGATATCTGTCTATCTAGTTCAAAAATAGATCTAAAAAAAGAGTCATCTCTTCGTTATATGCATAAAAACTATTCTGATAACTTTATTAATAAGTTCTTAAATCCATTTTTTAGTGGCGTCTTCTTAGATAGGCATTGCCAAGCAAGTTACGAACTTTTTAGATTTTATTTAAAACTATTCTTAATGGGGGGTGCTGCAGTTCCCAAAAAAGGAATGCAGGAGATCCCAAATCAAATTGCTAAAAAATTAATCCAAGGAACTATTCGCCTACACTCAGAAGTCAAAAATGTAAAAGAAAATGAACTTGAATTATCAAGTGGAGAGAAATTAAGTGCAAAGCAGATTGTAATAGCGTGTGATCAATTAGGGGCCCATAAGCTACTTCCAAAACATGTGCCATGTCCTAAAAAAAGGGAGTTAAAAACGTTTTTCTTTCACACAACTACTTTGGAAAGATTAGCACCATTGAACTTTATTTTGGATAATGTGTTGCCTTTACATATTGCTATCCCAACATTAATTGAGCCTAGCTATTCTAAGAATAAAGATCATCTATGTATTGTAACTTGCTTAGGCTCACAATCGGTTAGTTCAAATGAAATTAAGAATGCACTTATGGAAAAAATTGGGAGTCAGGTAGAGAAATGGGAAAGCTTATATACTCATAGTATATTGTACGCATTACCGTATCCAGTCGATAAACAGTACCCTAAGGGACCCTTTCACTTCTGTGGTGATTGGACTTCCTTTGGCTCGATAGAGGCTGCCATAAAGTCTGGATTAAATGTAAGTGAGTCCGTTACTTCTCAGTTAGATAATGTGGAGTGCATGTAGCCCAATTAAAATGCTTGAACACATTAGTGTCATAGAGGGTAGCATTTGAAGGAGCGTATGTTTTACCTTAATATGGGTTAAAACAGCCGCAAACATTAACAGTCCTAAGATACTGGCAGCAGTAACAATTAAAGATGGCTCTCCAGATAAGATCATCCCACATGATGAAAGTTTAATGATTCCCATAATATCTCTAAACCAATTTGGTAAATTATAATCAGAAAACTCTTGAACAATATTATTATATCTGACAACCCAGACAAAAAAGATCGATACTATAACAATAATCTTGAGCAATACAAATAGAACTTCATA
>MDTB01236539.1_pt1 | contig 14392 bp, 15 predicted proteins | sample 811161 | NCBI WGS metagenome assembly MDTB01 (sample SAMN05326650, study PRJNA326480) | marine metagenome | isolation source: seawater | place: Mediterranean Sea | collected 2009
TTATCTATTATACCTTCGTTTTCTTTTGGAAAAGTTTCAATTAATGTTCTTGATAGAACTAAACCCAAAACTCTATCTCCTAAAAATTCTAATTTTTCATTATTTTTAGTGTTGTTGTAACTTTTATGAACTAAACTTTCTTTTAAGAGATTTTTATCTTTAAAATTAATATTTATTAATTTTTGAAGTTGGTTAATTAATTCATCATTCATAATTTTTTAAAAGTTCTATTTATTCTAAAAGATTTTTTCCAGTTCCATATTTTTAAAGCGCTTCCTTTAATTGTGTCGTTTGAAAAGAAAATTATTTTTGCCTCACCTACTAAATTAATATAATTTACATAACCAACACTATTCAAAAACCTGCTATCTTGAGAACAATCACGATTATCTCCTAAAAAAAAATAATGTTTTTTAGGAACAATGAATTCATCAGTATTTTGTAAAGAGAAGTTTTTACTATATACAGCAGTATAAACAACACCGTTAGGAAGTTTTTCCTCAAAAGAATTTACTTTAAGATTACTTTTTCCACATCTTATTGTGTAATTTGAAACAACTTTTTTTCTTAGGATTTTTTCTTTATTAAGAAAAATTTCACCGTTTATAAATTGAATACTATCACCAGGTTTTCCAATCAGTCTTTTTATGTAATCTGTTCTATTATCAACGGGTGTTTTAAAAACAACTAAGTCTCCATAATTAGGTTCTTTAAAAAAAATTCGGGAGTTGTAAAAATTAGGGCTAAATGGCAAAGAATGTTTACTATAGCCGTATGTATATTTTGAAACAAAAATTCTGTCACCTATCAATAGAGTCGGCTCCATTGAAGAAGAAGGGATGTAAAATGGTTGATAAAATAAAGAGCGTATTATTAATGCGATCAATAACGCGTATAATAAAGTTTTAAAATTTTCGTAAATAGTATTTATTAAAGATTTATTCATTTTATCACTAATATTACGGTTGCTGCAGCATAAGGGTGATCGTCTGAGAGCGAAAGGAAAATGTCGAATTTCTTTTTAAGTATTCTTTTAACAATTTTTAAACTATTACCGTATAATTTAATATATGGAAGACCTTTTTTATTATTTTTAACCTCAATTTCATTAAAACTCAGACCCATTGATAATCCAGTTCCTAGAGATTTAACAAAAGCTTCTTTTGCTGAAAATCTCTTTGCATAACAAGCAAATTTATTTTTTTTTCTTCCACAATGTAAAATTTCGTGTTTTGAAAAAACTCTAGATTTGAAATTACTATTTTTTAATGCTTTAGTAATTCTGTCTATTGTAACAATGTCATTGCCTAATCCAAATATTTTCATTTTTTGATAATTTTTTTAAATCTTTTTATTACTTTTGAGAGTCCAAAAAAAATAGACTCACCTATTATAAAGTGCCCTATGTTAAATTCTTTGATTTCATTAATTCTAGATAAAATTTTTGCTGAGTTATAAGTTAGTCCATGGCCTGCATGTACTTCTAAACCTAGGCTAGAAGCATACTTAGAAGCTTTTTTAATTTTTGTGAGTTCATTTTTAAATTTTTTTTTTTTATTAATTAAGTTACATAATTTACCAGTGTGGATTTCAATACAATCACTTCCAAGATCATAAGATTTTTTAATATCTTTAATTGAAGGTTCGATAAATAAACTTACTCTTGTTCCTTTTTTTTTTACTTTATTAATAAATTTTTTTAGAAAAAGACTCTTATAATTTAAGTTAAGTCCACCTTCTGTAGTTATTTCTTTTCTTTTTTCTGGAACAATACATATAAAAGGAGGTTTTTGTCTTAAGCAGATTTTAAGCATTTCTTCTGTTGCAGCAATTTCTAAATTTAGAGGAATTTTAAGTTTTAAATTAATCTTTTTTAAATCATTTTCATTAATATGTCGCCTGTCCTCACGTAAATGTATTGTTATCGAGTCCGCGCCAATTTTTTCCGATAACAAAGCTGCTGTTAATGGACTTGGATAATTTTCACCCCTCGCATTTCTTACTGTTGCAACATGATCAATATTAACGCCTAACCTTTTTTTTGACATTAAATACCTCTACTACCAGGCTTCGTTGGTTTAATTGAAATCAAATGTTTAGGTAAATCTTTTTTATTATAAGTTGGAATTTTAAGTTTAAGTTGTGAAATAATTTTTTCTTTAATCATTAAGTCATCATCACTCCTATCAATTATACAGGCATATCCAATTACTTTTGCATTCGCTTCTTCAACCAATTTAGAACATTCCAAACTAGATTTACCTGTTGTTATGACATCTTCTACGATTAAAACTTTTGTGTTTTTTAAAATTTTAAAACCCCTTCGCAAAATAAAGTTGTTGTCCATTCGTTCTGAAAAAATTGTTTCCTTATTCAAAAGTCGTCCAATTTCATAACCTATAACAATACCACCGATAGCTGGTGACAATATTAAGTCAATATTATTAAATTCTTTATTTATCTTTTGAGCTAAAGATTGACAGATTAGTGAGGCTTTGTTTGGTTTGCTTAATAATTGTGCACATTGAATGTATTTTTCACTATGTAAACCTGAGGACAAAACAAAGTGGCCTTCTAAAAGAGCATTAGTTTCTCTTAAAATTTTTAAAGATTCTTCGTATGAAAGCATTTTTTTTATCTTTGTGTCGTATAATTTTAAAATTTAAATCTTTTTGTTTTATCTGACTTATCAAGTTTGTGAAGTTTTTCAAATCTTTAATTTGTAGATCAAATGAAAATTGTATGTATTTTTCATTTTTTTTGAGTAACTCCACATTCAATATGTTGTTACCATGAAGACCAATCAAAGTGCTGACCTCTCCTAACATTCCAGGCTTATGTGGTATATCAACCACTAGAGCCGCATTGTACAATTTATCATTTTTAATATTTTTGTAATTCGTTCGACCTTGCCAATACCTTCTAATAGAAGCTCTTGCCTTACCGGTCTTACAAGATGAAAGCCAATGAAGAGATGGTGAAATTTTTTTTGAAGTAATAATTTTAATAATATCACCGTTTTTAAGTATTGTTTGTAAAGCAGAATCTCTACCATTTACGTAACATCCAATAGCTGTATCACCAACAGTTGTATGTACAGCGTAAGCAAAGTCTATAGCGTTTGCGTCTTTTGGTAATTTAATTACTGCCCCCTTTGGTGTAAAACAAAAAACATTGTCTTGAAACATTTGTAATCTAGTAAAATCATAATAATGTTCAGGACTATTACCTTTTTCTATAATTTCAACTAGATCTCTTAACCAATCATATTCTTTCCAAGATAGATCAGTAAATTTTTCTGATGACTTATATTTCCAGTGAGAAGCAATGCCTCTTTCAGCAAATTCATGCATTTGGTTTGTCCTCAATTGAATTTCAATTCTTAGTTTTTTTGGTCCTATTAAAGAGGTGTGTATTGATTTATAGTTATTAATTTTTGGAGTAGAAATATAATCTTTAAATTTTCCTGGTATTGCAGAGTATTTGTTATGAAAAATACCCAGTGTAGTATAACAATCACTTACTGTATTTAGTATAACTCTAAATCCAATTATGTCTGTTAACTGTTCTAATGAAACCTTTTTTTTTTGTATTTTTCTCCAAATTGAAAAAGGTGTTTTTTCTCTTCCTTCAATTTTAGCCTCTACTCCATTTTCTTTTAATATGTTTATAAGTTCCGTAGCAATAGACTCAAAATTATCTTTTCTGTTATTTTTAATAAACTGTAGTCTTTCTTGTATTAATTTTCTCGCATCAGAATTTAAAATAGCAAATGATAAATCTTCCAGTTCGTCTCGAATTCTATTCATTCCCATTCTGTCTGCTAAAGGAGCGTAAATTTCCATTGTCTCTTTAGCTTTTCTAATTCTTTTTTCATTATTTTTAGCAGTATTTATCGTTCTCATATTATGAAGTCTGTCAGCTAACTTTACTAATAAAACTCTAATATCTTTCGAGGTTGCTAAAATTAATTTCCTAAAATTTTCAGCTTTTGAATTTTCTGCCGCTTTTTCTTCTAACGCAGATATTTTTGTTACACCATCTACTAAATCAGCTACTTCTTTGCCGAATTCTTGTTTTACGGTGTTATAGGTTACTTTAGTATCTTCAATGGTGTCGTGCAGTAAACCCGTAGTAATAGTGGCGCTATCTAATTTAAGTTCAGTAAGAATATCTGCTACCGCAACAGGGTGTATAATATAGGGTTCACCTGCATCTCTTTTTTGATATTTGTGTGCGTCCAATGCAAATTTATATGCTTTTGATAGAATTGTAGGATTAAAAAATTTATTATAAGACCTGACTTTTTTTATTAATTCTTCATTATTGATCATTTAATTAATATATCATTTTCATTAAGTCTTGTAATCTCATTCCTTAGTTTAATACCCAATTTTTTAATAAAAAAATCAATATTTTTATTAAAAATTGGGTGTAGCCAATGAGGGCATAATTCTTTTAAGGGATAAAGAACGAAATTTCGAGTATGAGCTTTTGAGTGGGGCAAAACTATATCTTTATTGTCTAAAATCAGACCGTTAAAGTCTATTATGTCTATATCACAAGTTCTTGGTTCGTTTTTTTGACGTCTTATTCTTTCAATTTTTTTTTCAATTAAAAGTGTACTTTTAAGTAACTCTAATGGGGAGTTTTTATAGTCAATTTCTAAGCCGATATTTATAAATTTGGGTTTTTTTACATCAGGATAGGAAGGGGTTTCAAAATAACTAGATTTTTTTTTAATAAAAATATTTTCATTTTTCATTAAACTAATAGCTAATTCAATATTTTTAAATCTATTACCAAAAGAAGATTCTAAATTTGACCCAATATTTAAATATATCATCTATTTTTTCTACTAAAAATTCTAGCTTTTTCACGGTCCCAGTCTTTCTTTTTTTTTACATTTCTTTTATCATAAAGTTTCTTTCCTTTAGCAACAGCAATTTGGATTTTTGCCTTACCGTTTGAGAAATACATTTTGGTTGGAACAATTGTTAGGCCTTCTTGATTTATTCTACCTATTAATTTATTTATTTCTTTTCTATTTAATAATAATTTCCTATCTTCGTTTGGTTCGTGGTTATTATAACTTGACTGTTTATATAAAGGTATATGAGAGTTTATTAAGTAAATTTCTCCATTTTTATCGATTGCATATGAATCTGCAATACTTACCTTGCCCTCTCTAAGAGATTTGATTTCAGATCCTTTTAAAACTATTCCAGCTTCAATTAATTCCTTAAAAAAAAAATTAAAACTTGCCTTCCTATTAGTACAAATTATTTTTTGGCCGGAGATTTTTTTTTGCTTCATTAAAGTAATTTGGCAACTTTAAGAGCTTTTTCGACTTCTTTTTTTGTTACTTCCCTAACTTTAACTAAAGGTAAACGAACATCATCTGAAGATAATTTTAAAAGCGATGCAGCATACTTAACTGGGGAAGGATTGCTTTCTATAAAAAGAGCTTTATGTAATTGTGATAATTGATTGTCAATTTTTTTTGCTTTCACTTGAAGATTGACATCGTCTTTTTTAAGAGATGCAGATTGAAATTCTGAACAAAGTTTTGCTGCAACATTTGCTGTAACACTAATGCATCCCTGGCCACCTCTTTTATTAAACTCAAATGCATTACCATCTTCTCCTGTCAATTGGATAAAATCATCACCCAAAGATTTAAGTTGTTGGTCAACTCTATTGAGGTCACCAGTAGCATCTTTAACCCCAACTATATTTTTTAATTCAAAAAGTCTTTTCATTGTATCAACACTCATATCTATTACTGATCTTGAAGGAATATTATAAATTATAATTGGTATACCAACGTTATCGTTAATTTTTTTATAATGTTGAAACATTCCTTCTTGGGTAGGTTTGTTGTAATACGGCGTAACTATTAATAGAGCATTTGATCCAGATTTTTCTGCGTGCTGAGAAAGCTCAACAGCTTCTGAAGTTGAGTTTGAGCCAGTTCCTGCAATAACAGGTATTTTATTTTTACATTCACGTACAGCTATTTCAATAACTCTTTTGTGCTCTCCATGAGAAAGTGTTGGGGACTCACCAGTTGTTCCAGCAGGAACAATTCCATTTGTACCATTTTTTATGTGGTGATGAATTAAACTTGTATAGTTATCCTCGTCTAATCTATCATTTTTAAATGGTGTAATTAAAGCAACAATTGATCCTTTAAACATATAACATTATAAGGTATTTAAAATTGTCTAACTTTATGCTTTATCGAATAATTAGTCTAGCCTTTTTATTAATTTTAGTAATATTTTTTAACTCAGAAATATTGCTACATGCAAATGATAGAGGTTTGCTTTTACCTAAAGAAAAACCAATTTTTAAAACTTCAAATGAAATAACTTTAAATATTGATGGAAAAGTTTTGCCTGTATCAAAACCCGTAGTTAAAGAGAAAAGTAATAAGGTTAAAAAAGAAGAAATTAAAGAGGTAAAAGAAAAAAAAATAAAAGTTAAAACAAAAATAGTAGATAATTCAAAGAAGCAATATAGTTTCATTTTACCAAAAAAAAAGCCTATTAGCTATAAATCTGTCTCTTCTAAAATTGTAAATAAATCAGAAATTTTATCAGCTAAAGATTTTGCATTAGCAAAGGAAGTTTTTTCTCTCGTCAAAGCAAAAAAATGGATCTCAGCATTAAAACTTAGCAAAAAGGTAAAAGACAAAGAATTTAGGAATTTAATAACTTGGATGTATTTAAAGCAAAAAGGTAATAGAGCTTCTTTTAATGACTACGTTATATTTATTAAAAACAATCCAGATTATCCGAGAATTAACAGACTTAGATATTTAGCTGAACATAAGATTATATCTAAAAACACAACTCCAAAATCAATAATAAGTTGGTTTCAAATTCCACCATTTAGTGGGGTTGGAAAAATTAAGCTTGGTGAAGCACACATTAATACTGGTGAAACTCAAAAAGGCATTGAACTAATAAAAGAAGGTTGGGTAGATGCGGAATTATCATCATCAGATTTAAAATTTTATAGAAACAAATTTAAAAAAATTATAACTAGCAATGATCATATTAATAGAGCTGATTATCTAGCTTGGAATAGAAAATATTGGGATTTGAAAAGACTGTTGAAATATTTGCCAAAAGAAAAAAGACTTCTTTATAACGCGAGACAAATCCTTATGAGTAATTCTTATGGTGTCGATAACGCTATTTCAAATGTGCCTTCTAATCTTAAAAAAGATATCGGCTTACAATATGACAGGCTTAAATGGAGAAACAGAAGAGGCAGATTAGAATCTTCTCTTGAAATCTTAAATCAGGTATCTAACAAAAGTGAAAATGATTTAGTAAGAGCCGATCTTTGGTGGAAACAAAGAGAAGGTATTGTAAGAACATTAATTTACAAAAAAAGATATGATATAGCTTATAAAATTGCTAGCGAACATATGCTTACATCAGGACCAGAATATGCAGAAGCTGAATGGTTGTCAGGTTGGGTAGCCTTAACTTTTTTAAAATCTCCGGAATATGCTGTTAACCATTTTAAAAATTTTTATGAAAATGTAGGTTATCCAATAAGCTTGGGAAGAGGCGCTTATTGGTTGGGAAGAACTTATAAAACTTTAGGTGATAATGAAAAAGCTAAAAAATACTTTACAGAAGGCTCTAAATTTTTAACAACTTACTATGGACAGTTGTCATTTAAAGAAATAAATGAAAATCAAATTTTTGAAATTGATGATCAAACAAATTTTTCTAAAGAATATCAAAAAGAATTTAATAAAAATAAACTTATCAAACACGTAATTCTCTTGAAGGAATTGGACCAAAGTCAACAAGCTAAAGATATAATAAAACATTTAGCCTCAATAAATATTGAAGCCGGTAGTGAAGTTTTGGCTGCAAAACTATCAACTGATATAGGCAGGTATGATTTTGCTATTCAAATTTCAAAAAAAGCATCTTATGAAAAAAGATTTTATAATTTGTATAATTATCCAATTATAACTACTCCAAGAGTGATAAATGGAAAAAACATGCCTAATCCAGAATTAATATTAGCAATTATTCGTCAGGAAAGTGAATTTGATGCAAAAGCTAATAGCTATGTTGGTGCTAGAGGAATGATGCAATTAATGAAATATACTGCAAAAATTGTAGCAAAAAATGCTAAGCTTCCTTATAGCATTAGCAGGCTAACTAAAGACCCTGAATATAATATTAAACTGGGTTCATATTATTTTGACTCTTTATTAAACGACTATGGCGGTGTTTATCCATTTGCTATAGCTGCTTATAATGCCGGTCCTAATAGAGTTAAAACATGGAGAAGAGTTAATGGAGATCCAGTTAAAAACCAAATTGATTATATTAACTGGATTGAACTTATAAGATTTAAAGAAACAAGAAATTATGTTCAACGAGTCCTAGAAAACGTTAATGTCTACAAATTTATGCTAAACAAAAAACCAGTTGAATTGGAAAGCTTTTTTTAATTAGTGATGGCAATGGCGGAAGAGGAGAGATTCGAACTCTCGGTACGATATTACTCGTACGGTTAGTTAGCAACCAACTGGTTTCAACCGCTCACCCACTCTTCCATTATTACCAAGCTTATTTAGTACTAATTATTTAATAAGTACCATATAAATCATATAAAAAAACGTTCAAATGAAAAAAAAAATATTTGAAGGGTCACTATTCACAATTGGAGCGTCTCTATGGTGGGGAATCCTTGGTGTTATTTATTTTGAATTTGTGTCATTTGCGTCACCTATCGAGCTCACTATACACAGAACTTTATGGACCACTCTGCTCTTAATAATTACAACAACATATTTTAAAAAATGGCCCGAATTTCAAAAAATTTGTAAGTCATGGTATAAAATTTCACTACTTTTTATTACAGGAATATTGGTTTCAATTAATTGGTTTACATGGCTTTATTCAATCTCAATTAACAATATGCTGGATGCTTCATTTGGTTATTACATTTTTCCTATATTTAGTGTTTTTTTAGGAACAATTTTTCTGAAAGAGAAAATTAATAAAAATAAAATAATAGCAATCATTCTTGTTTTTATATCTATTTTATATCTACTTATAGAGTTTAAAAGTATTCCTTGGATAGGCTTAACTGTAGCAATTACCTTTAGCTTGTATAACTTGATTAGAAAAAAAATCAATATTTCCTCAGATATAGGTTTGCTTTTTGAAACCTTATTGTTATCTCCCATTGCGTTAATATTATTTTATCTTCTTGTTTTAAATAACATTAATATATTTGGATTAAATAATCTTGAATTGTCCTTTTATCTTCTTTTCGCGGGTTTTATGACACTAATACCTTTATTTATGTACATAAAAGGTTTTGAGTTAATAGGTATTGGTCCAGCTAGTATGATTTTCTTTTTAACGCCAACGTCTCAGTTTTTTTTAAGTATTTTTTATTTGGATCAACCTTTGGATATACATAGAATAATAAGCTTTTCATTTATTTGGGTAGCAGTAATAATTTATTTGAATGAATTACGTAAAGAATAAAACAGTATCATTAAAAATGGAATAACTAATGATGTTACGAAAGAAATAAAAAGCAGGTTGGTTATTATAAACGAAGAAAAGTTGTTTATTGGAATTAAATAACCTACCAAAATACTATTCTGAAAATTTTGACTTGGAAAAAATAATAAGCCAAAAAAGAGGCCGCTTATTATGGAAGAGAAAGCTAATTTAGAGTTAATTTTTTTATTAAAAAAACCATAAAATATTGTAATTACTGCGGAACAACACAATAAATCTGCTAACAAAAATAAATATAAAATACCATAACCTCTAGATGCTAAAATAAATACCAAAACACTTAATATAATAATTATTAAATTTGTTTTATTTTTAATTTCTTTACCAGATAATGATTTATTAATTTGATCACCATTTACTATTATCAAACTTGAAATAGCATTTATTAATGTATCAATAGTACTTAAGGTGAGCGACAATACCAAAATTAACAAAGCTATAACAATTAAAGTACTTGTTTCATTTAGTACAAGATCAAAAAATGCAAGATCGGGTACTACCTTTGGGTTTAAAGAATAAGAAATAAGACCTGTGTAACCCATCCAAAAAACTATTAAAAAAATAAATAATGCTGAGTAAATTAAACTTTTTTTTAAGATAAAATTATTTTTTGCAGAAAATACTCTTTGCCAATTCCCCTGGTGAAATAAGTTAGTTGCAGAAACTGCGATAAAGAAAGTTAACCCTGCTGTATAATTAGGTAAATAATTTTTATCTATTAAAAAAGATGATTTTTTTTTTATAAGTTTAAAACTAGAGAAGTCAATATTTCCTAAAATTAAAAATATCGACATTAAAATGATTGTTACAATAAAAATGAATTGATATTTGTCAGTTATAATTGAAAGTTTAAAGCCACCTCTTAATATGTAAAGTAAACAAATAATTAAAATAGTGCCGGCGGTAATCCATAGAGGCACTTGGGATATAAAGTTTAATAAGTATGCTACTGCTGTGACTTCTGCTATTAAAAATATTGTTAAATAAAATAATATTAAAAATAAGCTTATCTTAAGTATGCCTTTATCAAATCTTTTTTTTATATATTCAGTTATTGTTAATCCATTAGGAAATTCTTTTCTAATTTTTGGACCAAAATTATACAAAAATAACATAGGAGCAGCTGTACCAAGAGCGTACCCTATAACTGCACCAATCCCTCCCCAAGTAGCTGCAGAAGCGGGCCCAAATAAAATCCACGCTCCTAGTGCTGAAGCAGTCAAACTCGCAGTTAATGAAAATGTGTTTTCATTTCTTTCTCCAACAATGTAATTTTTATTATTCGAAATTTTTTTTGAATTTAAATATCCTAATCCGATAAAAAAAAGGCCCACTACGACCGTTACTATTAATGATATTTGTGCTGATATAAATGTTTTTTCCATATTTCCCTTACTGAATTACCGGTCAGGTTCTTCGGGTATAATCTCAGTCTTTTAGACACCCCGTTATTTATTTTATACACTTATTTTTGGTAGAGAGTCAAACGAAGCTGTATCTATTTTTGAGGAATGTTCCCTTCTCATCTTCCAACCTTTATCTAGCCCTGCTTGAGCTATGCTTATTGCATATCTTCCATATTTAGTATTTGTGTAATCTATGGCTTCCATCAATCTTTTAGATTTATTTTCTAGCAATGGAGATAAAAGATTTTGATTGCTTTGTTTAGCATCTTTTAAATTTGATAAAATTATACCAGTTTTTTGATACAAGTATCCATGTTTGTATATATCATTTAAACTTTTAACTGCATTTTTAATTAATTCGATGCTGTTGCTTGTTGGAATTGCTAAATCTATCGTTTTTGAATTAGAATAATATTTCTTATTTTTATCGAATGGACTTGTTCTTATAAATACTGTTATAGTTTTAGCTACTGAATTTTCTGCTCTAATTTTTTCAGCAGCGTTTAAACAATGAGTAATAATTGACTCTTCTAACTCTTCTATATTATTTACTTTTCTTCCAAAAGATCTTGAGACACAACAGTTTTTTCTTTTTTCTTCATCTACTTGCAAATCTATACAAGTTATACCTCTCAATTCCATTGCCGTTTTTGCGCCCAACACATTTGTTCCTTTCTTGACCCATGTATTCGATACATTTTTTAAATCATATGCATTATTGATATTATTTTTATAGTAAAACTTAGATAATTGTTTTCCAACTCCCCAGACGTCTTCTATAGGAAATTTTTTTAATTTTTCGTCTATATTTTTACTTAGATATATTACACCTGCTTTTTCTTTTTTAGCTATATGGTTTGCTACTTTGCTTAATGTTTTAGTTGACGCTATACCTACGCTTGTTGGTATACCTGTCCATCTAAGTACTTTTGATCTTATCTCTTTTCCATAATTTTCTATTCCTTTTTCATCCATAAAGGTCAAATCAATAAAAGCTTCGTCTATAGAATATATTTCAACCTTTGGTGAAAAAGTTTTTAATACTTTCATTACTCTCCTTGATATGTCTCCGTACAATGCATAGTTTGACGAATATACTGCTACTTTATTTTTTTTAACTAAATCTTTAACTTTAAAATACGGTTCACCCATTTTTATACCAAAATCTTTTGCTTCTCTTGATCTAGATATCACACAACCATCATTATTTGAGAGAACAACAACTGCTTTTTTCTGTATCTTTGGATTGAATAATCTTTCGCATGAAACATAGAATGAGTTACAGTCTACTAAAGCTATTTTATTTTTTTTGATATTATACTTGATGGATGACATAAGTTACTACTCCCCAAATTATTATTTCTTGATTTTTAGTTAAATGAATTTTATCTGATATTTTTTTTGATCCCGATGTTAAGAATATTTCTCCTTTTTCCTTTAAAATAGTTTTTACTACTAGCTCATCATTTATATTAGCAATAACAGTTGAAAAATTTTTGGGATTAATACTTCGATCTACTATCAATAGATCCCCATCATAGATTCTTGCATTATTCATGGATTTGCCCTGAACTCTGATTATGAATGTTGCCGGGGAATTTTTTATCAAATGTTTGTTTAAATCTATGTCGTCTTCAATATAATCTGTAGCTGGTGATGGAAAACCAGCTCCTACTTTATTTATGTAATAAGGTGTTTTTAATTCCATAAATGTTCTTATTTTGTTCTTTTATAGATAAATAATTCATGTTAGTCAACCGTTATATGGGGCAATATGCGTTTGGAATAAAAAAACTTAAAAGTTTAAAAAGTATTAATGAAAAATTTTCTAATAGCTATATTTATATTATTGATAGTCGATACAGCTCAGGCAGAATCTAGACTGAACACAATACAAAAAAATGGCGAGCTGAGAGTTGGTACTACAGGTGACTGGGATCCCATGTCAATGAAAGATCCAGCCACTAATAAATACAAAGGTTTCGATATTGATGTAATGAAAGAGTTGGCTAAAGATATGGGAGTCAAAATTAAATTTGTACCAACTGACTGGAAAACAATAGTTTCAGGAATTACGGCTAATAGATATGATATTTCAACAAGTGTAACTAAAACACCTAAAAGAGCTGAAGTAGCAGGTTTTACAGAAACGTATTTTAAATATGGTACGGTTCCACTAGTGCTTAAAAAAAATTTAAAAAAGTTCCCTACTTGGGATTCGTTGAATAACAAAAATGTTAAAATAGCCACAACTTTAGGAACTTCTCAAGAGGAAAAAGCAAAAGAATTTTTTCCAAAATCTAAACTTAGATCAATAGAGGCTCCTGCAAGGGACTACCAGGAAGTTTTGGCTGGTAGAGCAGACGGAAACATCACTAGCTCACTTGAAGCAAATAAATTAGTTATAAAATATCCGCAATTAGCCATTGTTCCAGATGGTGGAAAAAACCCTGCTTTATTAGCTATGATGGTGCCAAAAGGAGATAAGGCCTGGAATAACTACGTCAGTAACTGGATTAAAAAAAAACAAACTTCTGGGTTTTTCATGACTTTAGAAGCTAAATACAATCTTAAAAGCTTATAATTTTAGTTTTAATAACTTCTATTAATTAATATAGTCAATCTGTGAGGATTAAAAAATATATATTCTTGTTGTTTGCTCTTCAAGGATGTAGTTCAAATTATGAATGGGGATGGTACATCTTAAGTCCAGATAACGTAGAAGGTTTAACTAATTTAAAGTTTTTGATAAGTGGTATAACAACGACTATATATATTTCAATTGTTTCCATATTCTTGGCGATGATAATAGGTTTGATTGTAGCACTGCCCTCTTTATCCAATAATAAATTCTTAAGCTATTTCAATATTATTTATGTTGAGGTAGTTAGAGCAATTCCATTACTAGTTTTGATACTTTGGATTTATTATGGACTACCAATAATGTTAGGCATAAGTTTTTCTCCATTTATCTCAGGTATAATCGCTTTAACTATAAGTGAAAGTGCTTTTCAGGCTGAAATCTTCAGAGCTGGGATTAACTCAATAAACAAAGGTCAGCATGAAGTGTCAGATTCTCTTGGAATGAATTTTTGGAAAAAAATGAGATTTGTAATTCTGCCTCAAGCTATAAAAGTAGTATTACCAGCTATGGGTAATCAATTTGTATATGTTTTAAAAATGTCTTCTCTTGTTTCAATTATTGGAATAGCTGATTTAACAAGAAAAGCTAATGAACTTGTTACCACTACTTATAGACCGCTAGAAATCTATACTTTTTTAATATTAGAATATTTGGTGTTAATTTTATTTGTCTCTTACTTTGTAAGAAAATTAGAAAATAAATTAAAATACAAATAATTTTTTGAAGGTCATTCTAAATTTATTTTTTAAAAAGAATGGAACAAA
>MDTB01103645.1_pt1 | contig 14390 bp, 15 predicted proteins | sample 811161 | NCBI WGS metagenome assembly MDTB01 (sample SAMN05326650, study PRJNA326480) | marine metagenome | isolation source: seawater | place: Mediterranean Sea | collected 2009
CCCATTGTCTGGCCGTCTCTTGGCACCGGCTCCATGGTATTCGGGTCTGCCACCATAAGGCCTTCGAGCATTGGCGCATTGACGCCCTGACGGGCTTTTAGTTGCGCCTGCTTTGAGGCATCTAACGAACCCCAGAGGTCGTCGCGCCAAGCACACAGAGTTACCGGGCCGTAGGTCTCTGTGAGGCCATAAACGTGGGTCACGTCTACACCTTGCGCCTGCATGCCTTGGATGATCGCTGCGGGTGGGGGTGCACCGGCAGTCATCACATTAACTGGATGCTGCACTAACGATTTCAACGCTTGTGGCGCCGCGAGCAAGGTGTTCAGCACTACTGGCGCGCCACAAAAATGCGTGACTTTATGCTCACTGATAGCACGATACACCGCATCATCACGCACTTGGCGCAAACATACTGACGCACCCGCATTTGCCGCCAAGGTCCACGGAAAACACCAGCCATTGCAGTGGAACATCGGTAAGGTCCACAGATACACAGGGTGATCCCCCATGTTCCAACTCAACGCATTCGACAGCGCATTCAGGTAGGCACCGCGATGGTGGTAAACCACGCCCTTTGGATTACCAGTTGTTCCAGAGGTGTAATTGAGCGCAATCGCGTCCCACTCGTTTGCGGGCAGATAGTCGCTGCTGTCGACGCCCAGCTCTGCTGCATCGCCCTGGTCGAGCAGGTCTTGGTAGCTACAACCACCGAGCAAGTGACCAACATCGCATTGTGGATCGTCAATATGTACCACTGCCGGCGGCGCTTCCATAGTCGCCAACGCAGCCTCCGCCAGCGGTCCAAACTCTTTGTCGACCAACAACAACTTTGCTTCCCCGTGCTGCAGAATAAAGCTCACGGTGTTTGCGTCTAAGCGCATATTGATCGCGTTCAGCACCCCTCCCATCATGGGTACTGCAAAATGTGCCTCGAACATTTCTGGCGTATTAGCGCTCAGAATGGCAATGGTGTCGCCTTTTCCTAAACCTCTTTTGACCAGTGCTGATGCTACGCGCTGGCAACGCTGGAATACTTCGCCCCAGTTCAAAGAACGGTCATTTTGTATCAACGCCACCTTGTCTGGGTAAATCCAAGCCGCGCGCCGTAACAATGACACTGGCGACAGCGGCGTGTAGTTGGCGGAGTTCTGATCGAGTCCGTCTGTATAAATCGACATAGTGTTGGTCTGCGCAGTTAAATAGGTTTGACTTGCTTTGCGAGCAGTGCCGCAAGATCTTCCGGCGCCAGGTCAATGGCTTTGCGCGCTTGCAAATCCATGCGCACCGCCACGGCCTGCGCCGATGCACAACATGCGCCCGTCAGCGCGTGAAAAAGCAAATGGCCAAAACGCTGAATTTTGCCTTGAGCCGCCAACACACCCGAGGCCACAACGAAAGGTTCATTGCGTTTCAGCACTCTGTGGTATTGGCGACGAAACTCCACTACTGCCCCGCCTTCCTTGTCGTTGACGCGCTCGTCACCGGCTAGGTAGCTCCAGAGATTCGGCATAGAGTCGGAAGTGCGGGCCATATACATGTGCGGTACTAAGTCTCCGGCGGCAGTGCACTCGTCCGATTGAATAACACCGCACCCTGTCTGCACAAAACCCTTGTCTAGAGCTGCTTGCAGACTCAGCGTGTGGTAAGCCGAATCACTGTCAATGCCTCGGGGCAGCGCGTAAGCGATATCTTCTTCAATATCGCTACCGCCATCTGATGCCAGCTCTGCGACGTAACTTAGAGCGCTGCATAGCGGTACATTGCTGACGCTGTGGCGCAATTGCGCGAGCACATTGAAACCACGGGATTCGAGCCCGGGAAGAAAACTGAAAAAACCGGATATTGGCGTTGCTGTACGCGACTCCTGTTGAAACCTCAAATGCTGTCGGGTGATGCGTCTAGGCATAGAGTCGACGTCACTTGCCGATACAAGACCTGACTGCAATAGTCCGCCGACTAACGTCTGCCATAGCTTTTGTTCGCAAAAGCGCACGTTCAGATGATCGTTCTCATCGCATTCCCAACGATTTACGCTGCCGCGATAGCTCAATAACACCCATTACTCTCCGGTGAAGGTCGGTGCTTGCTTCGCGACAAAGGCTTGTACTGCCTGTTTATGATCCTCTGTGGTGAAACAGCGCGCCATATGCGCCGCCTCCCGATCCAAAACTTCAGTCAGCGTGGCGGTCGCCGCAGTGCTGAGATTTTTCTTCATATAGCCAATAGCCACCGTTGCGCCGCGACCGAGTGCTGCAGCGTAGCTCTCCACGGCAGCGGCATAACCGTCGGCGTCAGCAATGCGATTGACTAAACCAAGTTCAAAAGCCTCGGCGCCTGTAATAACCGGTGCGGTGAACAATAGATCTCGTGCTTTCGCTTGACCAACAAGTAGGGGCAAGAAGTAAGACATGCCGTAATCACCTGAAAGACCTACGTTCGCGAACGCTGTGGTCATTTTGGCACTCGCCACGGCAATGCGCAGATCGCAGGCCAGTGCCAACGACAAACCAGCACCTGCCGCTGCACCAGGAATTGCTGCCAATGTCGGCTTGGGTGATTCGTGCAGCAAGCGCGCTATCTCAAATCCTGGACGCAGCATTTGCGCCCGCTGCTCTAGCGTTGGTGCTTTGCCGCCGCCACTGCCAGCGGCAAATCCCTTAACGTCGCCGCCAGCGCAAAAGGCACCGCCGGCTCCGGTCAGTACAATGCAACGCACCGAACTGTCTGCGCCGAGTCGAGGTAACGCCTCGAGCAGCGCCGCAATCATTTCGCCACTCATGGCGTTGCGCGCTTCTGGTCTATTCATCGTCAGCGTCGCGACGCCGTTGTCTATCGTTTCCAGTAATTCCGACATACTCACACTCCTTTGTTAAATGCTAACCGGTAGTAACGCTTTTAATCAGTAGTTTGCAATTTTCGTGATCCCAAATAGACCAGTAGACCAGTTGCTATCAGCCCCAAAGCCATCGCTCCCTCTACTGGTCTTTGGTCTATTAGATGAACAAGCGTCCACAGCGACAATGCTGCAAACACAATCAGCGGCAGAGGGTACAGTGGCACCTTAAATGGTCTTGGCAAATCTGGCTCGCGCACCCGCAGCACCCAAACACCAACCACCGTGACCAAAGAATTCAGCGCCAGTATCGCACCGGAGAAGATGATAATGGACTCAAAGGTCGAGGTCACAATCAATAGCACTGTGAGTGTCATCTGCAAAATCACCGCATTGGCAGGCACGGAGAAACGATTCTCACGCCCGAGCCATTGAAACAGTGAAAAGTCTCTGCCAATAACATGCAGCGCTCGTGGCCCCGCCAGCAGCATTGCGCTGATCGTAGACACTAAAAGCAACGATAAAATGATGCCAATCACTTTTGCCGCGTTCGCACCAAAAGCGTACTCGGCGACCACATAGCCTATTTCTATGCGACCCGCTAAAGCATCCATTGGCGCGGCGGACAAAAACATTACGTGTAACAACAAATATAGGACCATCACCGACCCGGTAGCGATGATTAAGGCCCGGGGCAGGACTTTGCCCGGATTGTCGAATTCGCCACCGATATAAGTCGCGGCATTCCAGCCGGTGTACGCATAGTTAACATAGATCAGCGCGATGGCGAAGCCGCCGCTGCCTATCAACGTTATGTCATCAACTGCTGGTGTCCAGCGCAACGGCTGCCAGTTCGGCAACACCAACCAAACAGCGGCAACCAACAGCACGATTACCACGATTTTGATGCCAGTCACGGCTTGCTGAAAGAACGCGCTGCCACGACGACTGCCCAAATGGATGGCCCCAGTGAGAATTACCAACGCCACCGCAACGGCGGTTTCTGAAACAGTCGGCCAAACGGATTGAGCGTACTTCGCCGCAGCAATGGCTACTGCAGCTGTGGGCGCGGAAAAACCAACCGTAATCGACACCCATCCCGAAACAAATCCCGCCGCTGGGTGGTAGATGCGGCCAACAAAGTTATACTCTCCACCAGACCTGGGCAGGGCCGCACCTAGCTCGGCGTAGCACAACGCTCCGCACAGGGCGATGATGCCACCTAGCGTCCACAGCAGCAGAATGACCGGCGCAGACCGAATGTCGAGAAGCTGATACCCAAGGCTGGTAAACACACCAGTGCCGATCATGTTGGCGATCACAAGGGTAATTGCGGTGCGACTGGAGAATGTTTTTGCTGCGCTGCTCAATGACCGACCTATGTGGTTGTAACCAATGCCATACTAAATTAAGAGTTATCGCTCATTGCTACCTATTGAAGATTGCGCACCCATGAACAACACGAATGCGATTACTTTTCGAGCAGCCGAGTCGGCAGATGCCGAGACACTGCGCGCCATGTTGCCGCAACTGGCAGATTTTGACATCCCTAGCAAACGTAAACCCGAACAATTGTGGGAGGGCGATGTGGCTACGATGAACGCAATTCTGGCAGGAGAGACTAGCGATTCATTCATTGAAGTTGCCATCGCCGCGAACGCGCCCGAGAGAATTCTGGGCATGGCTATGATTACCCTCCGAGCAGAATTGTTTAATCATGAACCGAGCGCTCATTTGGAAGCCCTGGTGGTGAATACCGAAGCAAGAGGTTTGGGTGTTGGGCGTGCGTTACTTGAGCACGCCGAAGGCTGCGCCCGCAAGCATGGCGCACGCAGCCTGACCCTGCACGTTTTCAGCAATAATCATAGAGCGCGCAGCCTGTATGACAGCTTCGGCTTCGACAGTGAACTGATTCGCGCCGTTAAATGGCTCTAACGTTATTCGTATGACTCTAGCAACGCTTGATAGGTAGTAACTTTAAGATCAGAGCGTAATGGCCAAGGCGAACCCATTAGCTGAATCATAGACACCACAACGATTTCCTCTACCGGATCAATCCAAAATACCGTACCTGCGGCACCACCCCAGTTGTATTCACCGGCGCTGCCTATGACGCCGCCTGCAGCCGGGTCAATTACCAGTCCAAAGCCTAGGCCAAAACCAAAACCACGCAGGGCTCCATTCAAAGTCGGTGTTTCCCCATTGCCCCCAGCGGTGATGCTCGCACCCAAATGGTTGGAGCGCATGTAGTCGACCGTCTTAGTACCCAAAATCCGCACGCCGTCTAATTCACCCCCATTGCGCATGGCTTCTGCAAAACGCATGTAATCCATGGTGCTGGAAACCAAACCGCCGCCGCCAGAGAACAGAGTGACCTGAGAGTAGTCACGCATGGCGTCGCTGCTGTCATTCGGAATGGTCATCAATTTGCCCGTCTGCGGATTAATAATGTGGTTGGGCAAAAATCTTTCGAGTTTGTCATCAGGCACCGCAAAAAACGTATCTGTCATGCCAAGAGGTGAAAAAATATGTTCCTGTAGATACTCATCAAAACTCTGACCGCTGATGCGTTGCACGGCTAACCCCGTAACATCTACCGCCACTGAGTAATGCCATTGCGCGCCGGGTTGGAATTTCAAAGGCAGCTTAGCGAGTTTCGTTGCAAAGTCATCTAGGTCCTGCGAGGCCCATAAGTTGGCCTCCACATAAAGCTTGTCTACCGGATCGTTAACCGGATCAAAGCCGTAGGACAGACCCGTGGTGTGAGTCAGCAGTTGCTGCATCGTCATCGCCCGCTCCACCGGCACAAGCTCACCATCAGCGTTTAACACTTGCACATCTTTCAACTCAGGCACGAATTTGTGCACGGGATCGCTAAGTTGAAACTTACCCTGCTCGTATAACTGCATCAGAGCGGTAGCAGTGATCGGTTTGGTCATCGAATAGATACGAAACAAATCGTCTTTCTTTAACGGCCGGGGATCGTCAATTCCTCTACTACCGGTTGCTTCGAAATGCACCACCTTACCGTTGCGAGTCACCATAGTGACGATTCCAGCAACCCTGCCTTCGTCGACATAGCGCTGACTTAGTTCACTCATGCGCTGCAAGCGCTCACTAGACATCCCAACACGCTCGGGTTTGGTGTTCGGTAACGGCTTCGCTTGTACGCCAATTGACGTTACCAACATGATTAGAATCAACACGATCCGCATATCTCTCTCCTCATAAACAGGTTATCTGATTGGTTAATTCCTGTGACTCAACGCTATGACTTTCGATAATCCCCTGGGCGTTTTTCGAAAAACGCCGCTATCGCCTCATGGTGATCTGGCTCCGCATGGCATACCGCTTGGAACGATGCCGACTTGTCGAGCATTTCATTGAGGCTGCTGGTTTCGCTCCCACGCAATAGCTGCTTGGTAAGCCGCACGGCGTGTGGCGGGTTTGCTGCAATACGCGCAGCGATATTTTGGGCTGTCGTCAGCAACTCTTCTGGCTCTACCACCTTAGACACCAAACCAATACGCAATGCCTCGTCAGCCTTGACCGGATCACCCGTTAGCGCCATGAGGCTGGCGTTAGAGAAACCTACAGCACGGGGCAGAAACCACGCACCGCCGTCTCCGGGAATGAGCCCCAGTTGAACAAAACTCTCCGCGAACATTGCCTTGGTACTCGCTACACGAATGTCGCACATGGTCGCTAAGTCGCATCCAGCACCCACCGCAGGCCCGTTTACGGCGGCGATAATCGGCGCATTGAGGCTTTGTATTGCGCGCGGAATGCGCTGGATACCCTTGCGGTAGGCCTCTGCCTGATCAAAAGGATCGCCGCTAAACATACCCGCTCGATCTCGCATATCTTTAACGTTTCCGCCTGCACAGAACGCCGACCCTGCGCCGGTCAACACCACCGCTCGAATGGACATGTCATCATTGATCTCGCTGCAGACTTGCACAAAATCGTCAAACTGCTCAGCTCCGGTCAGTGCATTGCGCGTTTCGGGGCTAGACATGGTTAATGTAAGCACGTGATCTCGCTGCTCGCGCTGTAGAAAAGACATGGCGTTTCTCCTTGTGGTTATTGTTGAAAACTTTCGCGTCGGAACCGCAGCATTTGCCCACTGCCTGCTTGGGTATGTTCTCCATCCCGATAAGCTATCGCGCCGTTGACCACAACAAGTTCTATGCCCACGGGTTCTACCTTTGGCTCGTCGTAGGTGGCCAGATCCTTGACAGTTTCGGGTCGGAACAACAAAAGATCGGCGCAGAAACCGGGTTTGATGGTACCGCGCTCATGCAGCCCAAAGGTTTGCGCCGACAGCGACGTCATACGGCGCACCGCCTCAGCTAACGACATCAAGCCTCGATCACGCACATAGTGCCCTAACACCCGCGGGAACGTACCGAATAATCGAGGGTGGGGACGCCCCCGTAAATCTGGAATACCGTCGCTGCCGACCATCATGTCTGCGTGGCGCAAGTTTGTCTCGACATCTGCTTCGTCAATAATAAAGTGAATGCACAGGGTACGGTCGCCGCGCGGAGCAGTTAAAATGCGCACCGTCAGCTCCGCTAGATCTGTCGCTTCCTCTGCCGCTATATCTACCAGCATGCGGCCCTCGTACTCACGAAACGCCGGGCAACTGGCGATACGCACCACTGATGCCAACTGGGTATCAACGTTTTGTAAATTGAAGTATTCGATCATGCGACCACTGCCCGCCGTATAAGGATACACATCCAAGGTAACGCGCTGGCCTTCAGCAATCGCAGCATCTACGCGCGCCAACGAAGCTTTAACCTTGCCCCAGTTCGCTTTGCCCGCAGACTTATGATGGGAAATATGTAGATGCACGCCACTGTCTTTGCCAATAGTCAGACTTTCGTCCACGGCGTCTAACAAGTGATCGCCTTCATTGCGCATATGGGTGGTGTAGAGGGCATCGTAAGGCGCGGCCATTTTCGCCAACTCTGTAACTTCCTCGGTATCACTCCAGCGGCCAGGTCGGTAAATCAGTCCCGATGAAAATCCGCAAGCGCCTTGCTCTAAAGCCAAGCCCACATGTTCCCGCATGCGCTGGAGCTCAGTGTTGGTAGGAGCGCGTTTTTCCTGACCTAATACCAATGAACGCACTGTGTTATGACCGACCAACATCATGTTGTTAATAGCGGGACTGCGCTCGAGCACCGCTGCAAAGTAACCTTCGAGATCCGTAAATTGCCCCTCAACACCGGCAAGAATACCGCCGCTGGCAGCAACCGAGTCTGCTTGCGGGTCTGCTGGTACTGCCGAAAAGCCGCAGTTTCCGCTGACCACCGTGGTTACACCTTGAGCCAGTTTGAATTCCATTCCGGGATAGCGAAAAAACGCGCCGTCGTCGTGGGCGTGGGTGTCTATCAGCCCGGGGCATAACGTCGCACCCTGACCATCTATTTCTACGCCGTTGGCAGCCAGGCCCGCCATCACCTGACCCACCTCGCTGATCCGACCGCCAGCAACCGCGACATCGCCGCGAAACGCGTCGGCACCGGTGCCATCAAGAATTTCGACGTTGCGTACTATTAGATCGTGAGCCATAGGTTTGTATCCTTCGGTTATAAGCCGTATTCGCTGGGCTGTGTGCGCAACCATTCGCCAATGCGTTCGCCAATCATAAGGCACGTCAGATTGGTGTTTGCCCTGGGAACCGCTGGCATAATCGAGGCATCCGCCACAACCAATTGCTCCACCTCAAGGCAACGACCACGACCATCAACCACCGCCATCGCATCATCTGGCGCACCCATTTTTGCAGTACCACATGGGTGATAACCAGACCCCGAAAAACGTCGGCATAACACTTCGAGATCCTCAATGGTTTGACCCCTATTAGGGTCAGGAAAACGCACTCCGGTAATCATGTCTGCCAGCGCACCGGTGCGGGTAAACGCCAATGTGTCGAGCATGCACTCCGCCAACCGCCGAGCGTCACGATCGTCTTCACAAAACCGATTCGATACAACCGGTGCGCTGTGCGGATCCGCCGAAGTCAGCGTCAATTCACCGCGTCCATACTGATACTCGAGTACCGGCGCGAGCAGAAACTGCGGAGGCCCAGCCGGACGACCTGCAAAACTGATTTGTTCGATTTGTAAATCGTTGCGTTTGTCTGAGTTCTGCCCGGTATAGCGCAAAATGGTTTGAATGATCGGCTGGTCGAAATCTATGACCGCCGGTGTCTGCACATCACACAGTACGCCGAGCGCCGGGTGATCGCTTAAGTTTTGACCAACGCCAGGCCGGTCAGCGACACACGCTACGCCCAATTTGTCTAATGCAGCCCTCGCCCCGATACCCGAGCGCAGCAGTATGCTTGGCGACATCAGTGCTCCCGCACATAGCACCACCAGTCGCGCAGTAATGTGCGCAACTTCACCCGCCTGGTCTTCAACCTCAACCCCACAACAGCGCCTGCCAGCGAACAGCAAGCGGCGCACCAACGTATCGGCTTGCACATGCAAGTTTGATCGCAGTCGTGCCGGTGCTAGGTAACCAATTGCGGCTGAAATCCTAAGCCGCCCCAATTTGTTCATTGGATGCGGTCCCGCACCAAAGCCATCGGGGTCGTTAGCGTCAGCACAATAGGGATAACCCAAGGCCTGTGCGGTATCCAAAAAGGCCTGCTGCTGCGGCACCAGTTCGCTTGCAGGATAACGTCGAATGGTTATGGGACCGCTGTCGCCGTGATAAGGCGCGTCAGGAAAATCTAGATCGCGCTCTAGGCGCTTAAAGGCAGGCAGAACATTAGACCAAGACCACTCATCACCCGCGACTTCTGCCCACTCGTTGTAGTCCTCAGGCATGCCACGCAGCGCGATGGTGGTATTCACCGCAGACGAGCCACCCACTACCCGCCCACGCGGAAATCGATCCTGACGCTGCTGCGTAGGCTCATATTTGAGGCCCCAGTCATGCGCCGTGTAGGAGTTATTATGCGAGTTGATTAGGTCGAAAGGCGTGTCGCCCAAGTCAGCGTAATCTGGCCCTGCCTCGATTAATCCCACCGTAATGTTGGGGTCTTCGGACAGCCGCGCGGCAATGACGCAGCCACTACTACCTGCACCTACAACTAGAACATCATAATCAATCTGACTCTTATTCACGCGCTCGCCCCACCCTGACATCTCCATTGAATCAAAACACGTTGGAGGATGATAGACTGTGCCCCGCCAATGCAAGTGTGTACATGCTGAGCCCTTACCGCGCAACCGCACGTCAATCTGTCACCGCATGACCCAAGCAAACCGTCGCAACGATACCTCCATGTCACCCCAAGCAACCAATCCCCTTGCCATAACCACAATTTTTCTTTGTGGCGGTAACGGTGTGCGTATGCAGGGACTCGATAAGCCACTCATGCAGGTGTGGCGTGATGGGACGTCAAAACCGATGATCGATCACATTCTCGGCGCAACACCAGACACCGGCCCGGTTCTAATCAGCGCCAATCGCAACCTCGACGCGTACGCTAAAAGAGGCGAGGTGATTACCGATGCAGAGTTGGGTGTTGCCGCGCAAGGCCCACTTGCCGGGATACTCGCCGGACTGCAAAGAGCGAGCACACCTTGGCTATTGGTATGCCCAGGCGATACCCCGTTCTTAGCGCATCGCTGGCATCAAACCCTCATAAACGGAGCTGCGTCTGCGAGTTCAGACGCTCGCGCTTTCACAGTGCACGATGGCGAACGACTGCAACCGCTACACAGCCTGCTGCGCGTAGAGGCAGAGCCCCTTTTGCGGCGTTATTTAGCCGCGGGGAAGCGCTCGGTACGGGGCTGGCTGCGGGCACTCCGGACGGTACCCATAGAACATCCGGCGCCGGCACAATTTGCCAGCATCAACTACCCAAGCGATTTGCCCGCGCAGATCGACTAACCGATCTGTGATTGCAGGTAATTTTCTAATCCAGTCTTTTCGATCAAACCAAGTTGCGTCTCGATCCAATCTACGTGCTCTTCCTCAGAACTGAGGATTTCCCGCAGTAGTTGCCGAGTTGCAAAGTCATCGTTTGCCTCACACACCTTGATCGCGGCGCGCAGATCAGGAATCGCAATCATTTCTAACCGCAGATCGCACTCGAGCATTTCTTTGACGTTTTGACCGATCATTAGCTTGCCTAGGTCTTGCAGATTAGGCAGCCCCTCAAGGAACAAAATCCGCTCGGTAATTTGATCCGCGTGCTTCATTTCATCAATGGATTCTTCCATTGAATGCTTGCCTATGCGCTCAAACCCCCAATCCGATTGCATTTTTGCATGCAGAAAGTACTGATTTATCGCCGTCAGTTCGTTTTTCAAAATCTTATTGAGGCTATCAATAATTGCAGGATCGAGACTTTTCATTGCGCTGTCCTAGGTTATGACCACGCGATTGTGCATAGAACGACCCAGGAAGGCAATCAAAATATTATCTAAGTGATTGATTTATAACGATAATTATTAACATTAGCGAAAAGTTTACAGGCGCCAAAAGAAAAGTAATTGTAACCGATAATGATTTTCACTTAGAATCGCAGCACTGTAATTACCAAAGCCGCTATGTACATCTGCTTGTGCCAAGCCATTACTGATCAAGACATACGAGCCAGCATCGATGCTGGCGCAGAGTGTTTAGAGGATGTGCAGAACTGTCTGCCGGTAGCGCTCAATTGCGGTACCTGTCGGGAAAGCGCCGAGGCTGTCATCAATGAGACGCTAAAGGCTAAGGCGCTGAGCATGAGTTACGCGGCCTGACCCAGAATTTTTTCCCCGCTCACTAAGCCAGCTGTTTTTGATCTATCCCAGCGCCGCTTTCGCCTACTTTTTACCTTGTAGTGCGCCGCGTTTGCCTGCCTTCTACCTTGTCCTGCGCGCACTTTGCCACCGCAATGACCGTAGGCGTGAGCAATATCTATTGGCGCATAACTTTACCCACCAACAAGCCTGCAAAAATCGCAGGCAAACCTCGTTTGCCATTTCGCTGGCTAATGGCGCGTGCTAATAATCTAATTTGTCATCAATCGCATGACCGCGCTTAGGTATAAGCATCGAGCGCTCAAAACTGATCACTTGCTGCCCATCTTGTTTAATTCCGCGAGACTCGACGGTAACAATGCCTTGATTTGGCCTGGATGCTGATTCGCGAATCGACAGCACGGTAGATTCCGCATAGAGGGTATCGCCCACAAATACCGGCCCAGTCAGCCGGACCTTATCCCAACCAAGATTGGCTATGGTCTTTTGCGAAATATCCGACACGCTCATGCCGGTAACCAAGGAGATCGTTAAGCAGGAGTTCACCACCACCTGACCAAACTCAGTCTTAGCACCATATTCCCGATCAAAATGCAGCGGATGCTGATTCATGGTTAACAGCGTGAACCAGGTATTGTCTGTTTCGGTAATGCTGCGACCTGGCCGATGTTCGTACACGTCGCCGACCTTAAAATCCTCAAGATAACGCCCATAGGACTCACGAAAGCGCTGCCGCGCTACTTCTTTTGCCTCTGCAACCATTTGCTTCTCCAGTTTTCCCGCGCCATAGTCTGACGCATTGAAGATCCGCTGGGTAACAACCGAGTAAGTACCATGCCTGAGCATGCACCCATTGACTATATTCAACGCACCCGCGATCAGTATTCAGCGTTGAACTATACGCCGTATAAGTGGGCCACAAATCATACCGCGCCACCTTGGCAGCCATTGCAAAAACCGCTTACCAAGAGCCGCATCGCGTTGGTGTGCTCTGGAGGCGTTTATGCTCGTGGCCAGATCGCTTTTCATCACAAAGATGACAACAGCTTACGCGTGATCCCAAGTGATATTGACGTTAACCGACTACGCACTAGCCACTTCGCCTACGATCAAAGTGCAGCTCGCGATGACATCAATGTAGTGTTTCCGATTGAGCCACTAAGACGCGCACAGGCCCGAGGAAAAATAGGCGCACTTGCTCCCCACGCCCTTACCTTTATGGGCGGCATCTACTCCCAGCGCAAAGTCACCGAGCAATTGGCGCCAGCCATTATTTCGTTGTTACAGAAAGACGAGGTAGACGTTGCCGTCATGGTGCCAGTCTGACCTGTATGCCATCAGTCCGTTGGACTGATCGCCAGAGCGGTGGAGGCTGCTGGAATCAGTACTGTCAGCCTGTCTAGCGCGCGCTCTATTACGACTGCCGCCAATCCGCCGCGCGCCGTTTTTCTGGACTATCCGTTAGGCCAGACGGCAGGACGCGCACACGCTCCCTCTGAACAAGATCAGGTTTTACAGGCCGCCTTTACAGCACTGCAGTCAATGACCAAGCCCGGCAGCGTGCACGACATCGGTTTGCAATGGAGTACGGACCACGACTGGAAAAAACACGTTATGCGAGTTGCAAACAACGACCCAGCGAAAGCCCAAGACGATCGGACGCCACGCCTGCCAACACCGCAATATCAGCACGCTGACGATCGCGACGCCGTCGACGCAAATTGCCCCAGTTGCATATTTTTTGCTGATAGCTAGGTCGCTGCCTTGCGCTGAAATAATCCAATAAAATCGCGCCAAGTGACCTGAGATACCAGCATTCCTGCCAACATTAACGCGCAGCCAAGTAACTCTCGCTGGCTCAATTGCTCTTGCAAAAACAGATATCCGCCAACAGCACCAAACACTGCTTCTAAACTAAGAATAATGGCTGCGTGAGTGGGATCCGCTCGCTCTTGAGCGATCACTTGCAAGGTATAGGCAACCCCTACAGTGATGACACCGGCGTAGATAAGTACGTTCGTCGCCGCGCGGACCTGTTGCCAACTCGTGGTCTCGATGAATACGGAGACGATCAAGGCTAGACAGCCACAGACAATGAATTGTCCCAAAGATAGCAACAGCGGCGCCGCACGAGGGGCATAATGATCGATGGCCAATATGTGCAGCGCCCAGCCCACGGCACCAACAAGTAACAAGGTATCACCATAACCCATCGTAAAATCAGCCTTAACGCTGAGCAAAAACAAGCCAACCACAGCCAATACACAACCCAACCAGGTGTTAAGCCCCGTGCGATGCTTTAGCGCCAGTCCAATAATCGGCACAATGACCATGTATAAACCGGTAATAAAGCCCGCGTTAGATGCATTGGAATACACGATACCGACCTGCTGCAAAGAGCCGGCGGCAAACAAGATAACGCCAAGAACCAACGACCCTGTAATCACGATACGCGCCGATGAGGCTGGCAACCAATTACGGTAATGAAAAAACATTACCAACGGCACTAGGCTTAGCGCACCTAAAAGAAAGCGGATACCTATAAAGGCGAAGGGCTCGAGGTAGTTCATGCCCAGCACCTGGGCAACAAAACCTAAGCCCCATATCGTAGCAGTAATCAACAATAGGGTGTTGGCGACCATCGAACAGCCTTGTGTTGTAGTGACCCTACGCTGCCTAGAGAAACTAAGCAGCGCAGCAATCAAGCACTAACCGCCAAAGTCGTCGAAGGCGATGTTCTCTGGTTCTACACCAAGGTCTTCGAGCATATTTTGCAC
>MDTB01062801.1_pt1 | contig 14389 bp, 15 predicted proteins | sample 811161 | NCBI WGS metagenome assembly MDTB01 (sample SAMN05326650, study PRJNA326480) | marine metagenome | isolation source: seawater | place: Mediterranean Sea | collected 2009
AGTGAATATATTTGGAATTAATAAAAACTTATATAATAAAGAGATTGAAGTTAATTTTATAAAATTTATAAGACCGGAGAAAAAATTTAAGGATTTAGAACAATTAAAGAAACAAATAAAAATTGATATAATTCAAGCTAAAAAAAATGTCTAAAGATAACTTGCATCTTCCAAAAACTGCCTTTTCTATGAAGGCAAGTTTGCCATCTAAAGAACCTTTAATTTTGGAAAGATGGGAAAAAAATAAAATTTTTGAAAAGTTGAGAAAAAAATCGAAAGGCAAAGAAAAATTTATCCTTCATGATGGACCTCCTTATGCAAATGGCCATATACATATGGGAACAGCGTTAAATAAAATTTTAAAAGATATGATAACTCGTTTCCATCAAATGAATGATAAAGATTCTGTTTATGTTCCTGGATGGGACTGTCATGGTCTTCCAATTGAATGGAAAATTGAAGAACAGTATAAAAAAAAGAAAAAAAATAAAGACGAAATACCAATTAAAGATTTTAGACAAGAGTGTAGAGAATTTGCAAAAAAATGGATAGAAGTTCATATCAAAGAATTTAAAAGACTTGGTGTTGTTGGTGACTTCGATAATTATTACTCTACAATGAGTTATGAAGCTGAGGCTCAAATCGTAAGAGAGCTTGGAAAATTTCTTATAGATGGAAGTTTATATCAAGGTTTTAAGCCTGTTTTGTGGTCCACAGTTGAGAAAACAGCTTTAGCTGATGCGGAGGTTGAATATATGGATCATACATCTAATACTATTTTTGTTGCTTTTAAAGTCAAAGATACCAAAAAAGATTTTCTCAAAGATGCCAGTATTATAATTTGGACAACAACACCTTGGACTATTCCTGCAAATAAGGCTTTAGCATTTAACAGTTCCATAGAATATTCTGTGCTAGAAGTAGAGGAATTAAATCATTTTAAAGATAAAAAGATCGTTGTTGCTAGTAAACTAGTTGACTCAATGATTAAATCTTGTGAAATAAAAAAATATAAGATTCTCAAATCTTTTAAAGGATCAGAATTTCAAGGTACAATTTGTAATCATCCATTTTTAAAATTACATTTTAATTATGATGTCCCTATGTTGGAAGCGAGCTTTGTAGATTTGGAACAAGGTACCGGAATAGTTCATTGTGCACCTAGTCATGGTCCAGACGATTTTAATTTGTGCTTGAAAAATAACATTTCATCTAGTTACACAGTAGATAATGCAGGTTTGTACACTAAAGAAGTTCCGTATTTTAAAGATATACATGTTTTTAAAGCAGACCCAATTGTTATCGAAAAACTTAAGGATCAAAATAGATTATTAAAAAATGATAAATTAAATCATAGTTATCCTCACTCATGGAGGTCAAAGGCTCCTTTAATATATAGAGCTACACCACAATGGTTTATATCCATGGAAAAAAATTCTCTGAGGAATAAAGCTATTAAAGCAATTAACGATACAGATTTTTATCCAAACAAAGGTAAAGAAAGATTACTTTCTATGATTGAAGGAAGACCTGATTGGTGTGTTTCTAGACAAAGAGTCTGGGGCGTACCCTTGCCAATCTTTATAAATAAAAAAACAAAAGAACCACTAAGGGATCAAAAAGTCATAGAGAGAATAGCTGATATTTATGAAAAAGAGGGATCTGATTGCTGGTTTACAGATGATGCAAAAAAATTTTTAGGTAAAGATTATGATCCTAAAAACTATGAAAAACTTAATGATATTGTAGAAGTGTGGTTCGATAGCGGCTCAACTCATAGTTTTGTTTTAGAAAAAAGAAAAGATTTAAAATGGCCTGCTGATATGTATCTTGAAGGCTCGGATCAACATAGAGGGTGGTTTCACTCTTCTTTACTTGAATCATGTGGTACGCGAGGGAAAGCTCCTTTCAAAAGTATTTTGTCTCATGGATTTGTAGTAGATGGAAAAGGCTTAAAAATGTCAAAATCATCTGGCAATGTAATTTCTCCAGACGATATTCTAAAAAATTATGGTGCTGATATATTAAGAGTCTGGGTAGCTTCTTCTGATTATGCCGAAGATTTAAGGATAGATAAAAATATTTTATCACAACATGCTGAGTCATATAGAAAAATTAGAAATACTTTTAGATTTATTCTAGGAAACATAAAAGATAATTTTGAACAACAAAAATTTGATTCATTAGAAATAAAAGACTTTCACGAGTTAGAACAGTATATTTTACACAAACTTTTCAATTTAGATTTATCGGTTAAAGAAAATTTAAAAAATTATAATTTTCATAAATTGTATAAAGAATTATTAAATTTTTGTGCTTTAGATCTTTCATCCTTTTACTTTGATATAAGAAAAGATGTTCTGTATTGTGATAGCTTAAATTCAAAAAAAAGAAAACAGTGTGTAATAGTTTTGAACATAATATTAGATTGTTTAATTAAGTGGTTTGCACCAATACTAGTTTTTACTACCGAAGAAATTAATAATTTAGTAAATCAAAATGATATTAGTATTCATGAAAAATCTTTTCCCAAGGTACCAAAGAGTTGGGAAAATAGAGATTTAAATGATAAATGGAAAGCTCTTTTTAAAATTAAACAAGAAGCAAATGTTGCTATAGAAGAAAAAAGAGCTAGTAAAGAAATTGGATCTAGTTTAGAGGCGGAATTAAAGATTATAACTGATAATAAAAATTTTCAATTGTTAGATGGATTAGATTTAGCTGAATATTTCATTACTTCAAAAGCTGAAAAATTAAAAAGTAAAATCGATAATGAATTAAAGATTGAAGTAATAAAAGCAAAAGGAAATAAGTGTCCAAGATGTTGGAAAATTTTCGAAGATAAATGCATTAGATGTGAAAATGTTGAAAAACAAAATGCATAAAAGTTATTTTTAATGAACACTTTAAAAGAATTTGATAAGAAAAATTTATTGGGACTATTGATTGTAATATTAATATTTTTAGTGGATAGAATTTCAAAAATCAAAATAATAAATCAAACTAATACAAATAATATATATATAAATGACTACGTTAATTTTGATTTAGTGTGGAATACAGGAATAGGATTTGGAATTCTAAGTACAAATTCTAATTTAATTTATAATTCGATATCTGCAATTATTGGGGCGGTTATATTATTTTTAATTTATCTAATTATTAAGTCTGAATTTATTGATAAAATTCTTTTTTCATTTGTATTAGGCGGGGCATTAGGCAATTTTTACGACAGACTAGTTTACTTTGCAGTTCCAGATTTTATAGATGTACACTACCAAAACTTTCACTGGTTTACTTTTAATATTGCAGATATATTTATTACTCTAGGAATTATTTTTGTTATTTTTAGAGACCTATTGTTTAAAAATGAAAAAAATTAAGTCAATATTTATATTAAGTATTTTAATAGTTGCGCTTCATTCTTGTGGCGGTTTCGATGACGCAAAAAAAGTTTTAACTAATCAGAAAACTAATACAACTGATGAATTCTTAATTAAAAAAAGAGATCCACTTACGCTTCCTCCTGACTACGACAAGTTACCAGAACCTGGATCTAATAAAGAAACTGTCAACCAAAAAAAAATAGACAATATATTAAAAATGAAAAAGGAAAATCCTTCTTCTGAAAAAAACTCTTTATCATTGGAAAAATCTATTTTAGATAAAATAAGAAATTAGAGCAAAAGAATGTTTAATTTTAAAAATGAAATTTCAAAGGATTTTTATGAAAAGGATGCAAAAATAGCTAAGGAATATCTTAAAGTTATAAAGAACATCTCTTTCAATATAGATTTTAAAAAGGATACGTTTCACTCTTTAAGCAATAAATTTAAATTCAGTTTCAAAATAAAAGATCTTCAAAAATTTAAAAGATTTAAATCTATTGCAATAATTGGAATGGGAGGTTCGATATTAGGATCAGAGGCAATTTACAACTTTTTGAAGAAAAAAATTAAAAAGAAATTTTTTTTTATAGATAATATTGATGAAGATGAATTAACAAAAATTAAAAAAGAACATCAACTAGATAAAGTATTATTTATCATTATTTCTAAATCAGGCAATACTATAGAAACTTTATCCAATATTTTAGCCTTAAATATAATTAAAAAAAAAAGTAAAAACATAATCATAATCTCAGAAAAAAATAATAATCCATTGTATCTATTATCTAAAAAGATGGAATTATTTCATATTGAACATAAAAATTATATAGGAGGAAGATATTCTGTTTTATCAGAAGTTGGAATTGTTCCAGCTTATTTAATGGGTATAAATATTATGGAATTAAGAAAAAATTTATTTAGTTATGTTCTGTCGAAACATAAATATTCTCTAAAAAATAGTTTACAAATATTATCTAGTTTATTGAAAAAGGGTAAATTAAATACAATCATTTTTTTGAACTATGAACCAAAACTTCAAAAATTTCTTTCATGGAATCAACAATTGATGGCTGAGAGCTTAGGAAAAAAAACGAAAGGATTCTTACCATTTATATCTTCCGTCCCAAAGGATCATCATAGCTTATTACAACTATACTTAGACGGCCCTAAAGATAAATTATTTTATATTTTTAGTTCTGAAAATGATTATAAGATTAAAATAAAAAGTAAGATAATGGGGAAAGAACTTGATTTTTTGGATAAAAAAAAATTAAGCAAAATTAAAAAAGCTCAAAAAAATGCTTTAATCAAAATTTTTAAGCAAAAGAAAATTCCTTTCAGAGAATTTAGCATAAAAAATATAAATGAAAAAACCCTTGGAGAACTTTTTTCATATTTTATTCTAGAGACAGCGATTTTAGGAAAGATATCAAAAATCAATCCTTTTGATCAACCTGCAGTCGATCAAGTGAAAATTAGAACTAAACAAAATTTAATTTAAAAGAATACCAAATATTATCTTTGAACGACCATAATTTTTAATCATTATTGTATCTAATATTCCATTCAAATTATCTTCTGATTTTTTTTCCCTATGTATAATTATGATATGTTTTTTTTTATGAATATTTTTTTTTTTAATTAATTTTAATTCTTCAATAAAAGAATTATCTGCAAAGGGAGGATCAAAAAAAATAATTTCAAATTTTTCAGACTGAATTTTATTTAAAAAATTTTTGATTTCATCTGTAACCACTGTAGCTTTGCAGTTTTTTGATAAGCTATTTAAATTTTTAATTAAAATTTTTGATATTTTATCACTTTTTTCAACAAAAGTTGTTTTATTAGCTTCTCTTGATATACATTCTAGTCCAAAAGATCCCATCCCAGAGTATAGATCTAAAATATTTGAACCTTTAATTTTGATGTCCAATAAATTGGAATGTGAAATTATATTAAAAATATTTTCTTTAACTGAGTCTTTTAAAGGTCTTGTTGTAGATGTTTTTATAAAAGAAATAGATCTTCCTTTGTATTTTCCACTTATTATTCTCATTTTTAAATAACTCTCCAACCAATATCTTTTCTAAAAAAACCATACTTCCAATTAATTTTTTTTATTGTTTTTAAAATTATATTTCTAATATTTTTAAATGTTTTTCCAGTTGATGTTATATTCAATACTCTTCCCCCACTTGAAATTAACTTGTTGTTCATTATCTTAGTTCCAGCATGGTAAATAAATAAATTTTTATTATATTTAATTCTATTTAAATTTTTAATAATTTTATTTTTTTTATATTTTTTAGGATATCCTTTAGAACAAACTACAATTGTCATGCATTTTAATTTTTTCCAATTTATCTTGATTTTATTCAGCTTATTTTCTAAAGAGAAATTAATAATTTTTATTAGATCAGTATTTAATCTTGGTAAAATAACTTGGCATTCAGGATCTCCCATTCTAATGTTATATTCAATTAATTTAGGTTCGTTATTAGCTATCATTAAACCAACATATAAAAAACCAGTGTATGGTTTCCTTTTTCTTTTTAGTGCTAACAAAGTAGGACGAATAATCTTATCTGTTATTTTTTTTTCAATTTTTTTAGTAATTAGTGGAGCTGGAGAGTAAGCACCCATGCCACCTGTATTAGGACCTTTATCATTTTCACCTACTCTTTTATGGTCTTGCGCAGTTCCAAAAAATTTAAATCCTTTTTCATCTACAATTACAAAATAACTCGCTTCTTCTCCTATTAAAAATTCTTCAAGAATTAATTTTTTTGTACCTTTAAATTTTTCTTTAAAAATTTCTTTGGAAAAAGTAATAACTTGATTTTTTGTTTTACATATCGATACACCTTTCCCAGCGGCTAAACCATCGGCTTTTACTACTAAAGGTAGATTGCTTTTTTTTAAAAATTTTTGAACTTGTTTGATATTTTTGCAATTTTTAAACTTAGCAGTTGGAATTTTATATTTTTTGCAAATAGATTTCATAAATGATTTTGATCCCTCTAATTTTGCAGCATATTTATTAGGTCCAAAAACTTTAATCTTATTTTTTTTTAAAAAATCAACTATTCCTTTTACTAAGGGCTCTTCAGGCCCAACAATTACTAAATCGATTTTATTTAATTTTATTACCCTTAATAATTTTTTAAAATTAAGAATATCAATATCAATATTTTTTGCTATTTTCGCAGTGCCTGGATTACCTGGTAAGCAAAATATCTTTTTTGTAAACTTTGAATCATATATTTTTTGGCATAAAGCGTGTTCTCGGCCTCCACTACCTATTAAAGCAATATTCATAAGAAAAATTATATTATATATATAATTTAAAGATGTATAAAAAAAAAGCCAAAGTTAAATATAATCACAACTCGTTTGATGTAATTGAAGAGGGAGATTTTGTCGTTTGTTCTATCTCAGGAAAAAAAATCTCTCTCACAGAGCTGAGTTATTGGAACGTAGATTTGCAAGAGGCATATCATTCACCATTGGAAGCGAACGAAAGATACAAGCAAATAAAAAAATAATAATAAAATTTCTTATTTCCATCTATTATGAGTCCAGATCCATTGATTGGGATTTCTTCTAATCATGGACTCAATAAATTGGTTCAGTCTAAGAGAAATTTTTTGTTTATCTTGTGATTCAGACGCTTTTATTGGATCAAAAACTTTCATATGAAAAAAATCTTTTTCATTTCTTTCAATAAAAACTGGCACAATATCTAACTTATATTTGATAGCTAATTGTGCAGGCAGTGTTGTTGTCAACGCATCTTTTTGAAAAAATCTTATTCTTTTACCCTCACTAACTCTCTGGTCAATCATAAGCGCTATGCTGAAACCTTCTTTCAGATAGTTTGTGATATCTTTTACGCCTTTAATTCCCTTTTTAATTTGATTTTTACAAATATATTTTCTTCTTAAATACTCCATAAAAGGGTTTAAAAAAAAATTATTTAAAGGCCTATAAATAGTAGCAAGTTTTATCTTTTTTTTAGTTATTTCCATCGACATAAGCTCAAAATTAGCAAAATGACCAGACACAAATATAACTGGTTTATTTTTCATTAAAATTTTATTCAGGATATCTTCACCAGTTATAGATATATGTGAACTATTAATTCTGAATTTCTTTAGAAATAAATATTCAACAAAAGTTTTTCCATAACTTTCCCACATATTAGAAGTAATTTTTTCTTTTTCTTTTATACTTAGATTGCTTGAAAATTCTAATAAATTTTTATCAATAATTTTATTTGTTCTTATCGCTGGCCCAATAAACTTGAAAATAAATGAAAATAATTTTCTACTTATTTTAAGTCCAAATAGTCTAGCAATTAAGAAAAAAAAATATATAAAAATTGCTTCAAAAAAATATTTTATACTTTTTATCATAAATATTCTAAAATTAAATTTACTAATCTTTCTTTTTCAATTATTTCTAATTCAGTCTTCAGGTATTTGATTTTGTCAAATCCATAAACTTTAATTCTATGATAATCTTTTTCAGTAGTAATAATATCAAGATTATCTTTATCCGACTCATCTATAATTTTTTGAAGTTCTATTTTTGAAAATTTATAATGGTCAGGAAATGAATGAGTTTTTTGTACATTTAAATTATTTTCTTTAAGCAAATCAAAAAAATTATCAGGATTGCCGATGCCGGCAAAAGCAAAAAGTTTTTTTGATTTAAAATCGTTTAAATTGCTCGAAACATATTTAGAGTATATTATATTAACCTTGTCTGAAATTTCATAAATATTTTTTTCAAACAAATCATTTTTTACTCCATTAATTACAATTATATTTGATTTTCTTATTGCGTTTAAGCCTTCTCTTAAAGGACCAGAAGGTAATGTCATGCCATTGCCAATTAATTGTTTGCTGTTAAAACATAATATATTTAAATCTTTTTTTATAGAATAATCTTGAAAACCATCGTCAAGTATTGCTACATCGCAACCATTATTTTGAGCATCTTTTATTGCTTCAGATCTTTTTTTACCAAGATAAAGACACTTCACTTTATTGTTAATTAAATTGTGTTCGTCTTCATGATTTGTATAAAATTTTCTTACTATAGCTGGCTTCTTTTTATGCTTAATTAATTCTTGAGCGATAGTTATTGATAAAGGAGTTTTACCAGTTCCACCTAAATATATGTTACCCACGCATATTATTGGAATTCGAAATGCATTCTGTTTTAACATTTTTTCTCTAATTTTATTGAAGATTTGTACAGCTAAGGCGATTGGAGAAAGCAACACTGATATCAGGTTTTTTTCACTCCAAAATTTTGGTTTTAATAATTTCATTTTTTTATAATTTTATCTAATTCATCGCAAGTATCCTTCAGAATTTTTTTTCCTAGATTATTTATAATTGATATTTTTTTACTTTTAACGTTTTTTAAACTTTTTAAATCTTTGTATATTTTTTTTGCTAAATGAATTTCTGTTTTTACCTCTTCTGATAAATTTAGCTTTGATAAAAGTTTATAAATCTCATAAAAATTGTAAACATAAGGACCATGATAAATTTTGCACCCCGATTTTGCAGCCTCAATTGGGTCTTGACCTCCAACATCTTTCATTTTTTTTATTGTAGATTTCCCAATAAATACACTTTTGCATAATTCTAAATAACTTGAGATTAAACCATAAGAATTTACAATTATAATATCATTATCAGGATTTATAATATCATTTTTAGATATAATTTGTGCTTTTAGGTTAAATTTTTCACAATTTTTTTTAATATTTTTTGATTTATTTATATGTCTTGGAATTATTATAGCAGTCGGTCTAAAATTATTTTTTTTTAAAATTAAATGGGTTTTTATACAGAAAATATCTTCACCTTCATGAATGCTTACTGCACACCAAAAATTTTTTCTTTCTAATATTTTTTTATTTGAATTGGCTATTAAGTTTTTGTCATTTTCTGTTGTCAGTTTTAAATTTCCAAAATATTCTATATTTCTTACTTTAAGTTTTTCGAGATATTTTTTAGACTCATTACTTGATGGAATGCATAAATCAAAACTACTAAATATTTTATATGCGGTTTTTGAGATTATCTTCCACTTGAAATAAGTTTTTTTTGTTATTCTTGCATTTAGTAGAACTAATTTAATATTTCTTCTTTTTATTGTTAAAAGAAAATTAGGCCAAATTTCTGAGTCAACAAATACTGATAAATTAGGTTGCCAGCTATCTAAAAAGTTATTTACCAAAGATAATTTATCTATAGGAAAAAATCTGTGAAAAACATTACTTTGATTATTAAAATTTTCTTGTACGAGTTTTGCAGAGCTAAGAGTAACTGTCGTAATTAAAAATTCAAATTTATTTTTTTTATTAAGTTCTTTAATTAGAGGCTTTATACTTTTAAATTCACCAATACTAGCTACATGGAACCATATTAATTTTTTTTTATAATTTCTTATTGTGTTAAATGAAGATGCAAATAATTTCTCTTTAAATCTATTTTTATCTTCTTTATTTAAAAATATTCGAAAATATATAAATGCTATTATTAATGGATAAAATAGATTTAAAAAAAAACGGTAAATTGATAACATCTTATTTTAACTGATTTTTATACAAAGATCTATATTCGTTACATTTTTCAATAAGCTCTTCATGCTTTCCAGCATTAATCACAGATCCATCTTTTATAACTAAAATTTTATCTGCATTATGAATAGTTGATAATCTATGCGCTATTATTATTGTAGTTTTATTTTTTATTAAATTATTAATTGCATGCTGTACTACTCTTTCTGACTCTGTATCTAGAGAAGAAGTTGCTTCATCTAAAAGTATTATTGGTGATTTTTTTAGAATTGCTCTAGCTATAGAAATCCTTTGCTTTTGGCCTCCAGATAATTTTACACCATTTTCCCCTACGAGCGTTTCATATTTTTCAGGTAGTCTATTTATAAATTCGTCTGCTGCAGCATATTTGCATGCTTCATCAATATCTTTCTGCGTAGCTAAAGGATTTGAATAAGATATATTATTTTTTAAAGTATCGTCAAAAAGAATTACATCTTGACTTACTAAAGCAATTTTTTTTCTTAACGAATTTAAATTTATTTTTTTTATATTTTGATTATCAATAATAATTTCACCCGATTGTGGATCATAGAATCTTGGGATTAGGTTTATTATTGTACTTTTTCCAGCACCACTTTGGCCAACTAAAGCAGTTATTTTTCCACCATCAATTTTCAAATTGATATTATTAAGAGCCCTTTCTTTTGTAGTATCATATTTAAAACTGATATTTTTGAATTCTATTTCACAATTTTTAGCTTTAAGATTTGATAGAGATTCATCATTCTTAATGTTAATAGGTTTGTCTATAACAGAAAATATTCTATTGGCCGAGGCAGATCCTTGATAAGCAATCATATTTAAAGTAGCAAGTGATCTTATAGGCTGATAAGCCAACATCATAGCTGCTAGGAAAGAAAAAAAATTATTAATTTCAATTTCTCCAGAATTTATTAATTTGCCAGAGTAAAAAATAAAACCAGCAATCATAAAGCCTGTAAGAGTCTCCATTATAGGAGTCGCTCTAATCATTATGCTTGCGATTCTTATATTCTTTTTAACTAAAGAAGAGATAACTTCCCTGGCATTTTTTTCTTCGGTTTGTTCTTTTTGATAAATTCTAATCATTCTAGATCCTTTGAAAATATCAGATAAAAATGAAGTTAAAATTCCAGCAATCTCACTTGCTTGGATAGTTGCTTTTCCAACTTTTTTTCCTAAACTCTTTGCTAGGCCGCCTGCTAGAGGTATCATAAACATGGCAAAAATAGCTAACTTCCAATTTTGATAAAACATCACTACTATTAAAAAAATTACTGAAAAGCTATCTTTCATTAAATTTAAAACTCCTGTACTCACTAGGTGCTGAACTTGACCGGAGTCATACATTATATTTGAAATATATTTTCCAGAATGTCTCGAGTCTAATGTTTGAATATCAGAAAACAAAATTGAACTTGCTACTTGTTTTTGTAATTCTCCCGCAATAGTACTTCCAACTTTCTGTATATTTAATCTTGCAAAATAAAGAGATAAACCCTTAGCTGTAAAAGTAAGGATTATTGCAATAGGTATCAGCCAAGCCAGAGTTTGATCTTTTTCAATAAATATTTTTTTTACTGCTGGGTCTAAAAGCCAAGCAGTAGCTGAGGTTGTACCTGCAACCATCAATGAAAGAATTAAGCATAAGATTATTCTCTTAAGATGTTTCTTAATATATTCTCTGTAAAGTCTTTTTAAAATAGTTTTAAGTTGGATAATTTCCATAGCTAAAAGTTAAGTATCGACAAAAAAATAAAAAGACCTGAGAAATTATTTATCTTAAATGCTTTCAAACAATTTAAAGGATCATTTTGTGCAAAAATTTTAATTTGATAAAATAAGCTAATAAAAAAGATTGAGATAAAAACAGTTGATAAATTCATACCCATATACTCATAAAAAATTGATGCCATGATTAAAAAAGTTATTATGTAACATATGCTTACAAATAATTTTATATTTTTTTTAAACTTAATTGCCGTAGATTTAACTCCTATTATTTCATCATCAGCTACATCTTGAACTCCATAAATCGTGTCATAACCCAATGTCCAAAATATGGCTGATATGTATAGTAAAATTATTTCTACAGAAATTTGGTCTAATATAGATGTCCAGCCCATAATCATTCCCCAATTAAAGGTTAAACCTAGAAATAATTGTGGCCAATAAGTAATCCTTTTCATAAAAGGGTAGGAGAAAGCAAATAGCATAGATCCAAGCCCTAAAATTATAGTTTTTAAATTAAATTGAATTAAAATTAAGAATGAAAAAAAACAGATCAAAATAACATATACCAACGATTGCTTAACAGAGATCTGACCGCTTGCAATAGGTCTTGATTTTGTTCGTTGAACTTTTTTATCAAAATCTTTGTCGACTATATCATTGAAAATACACCCAGCACTTCTCATAAACACAGAGCCTAAAAAAAAGAGAAGCAAGTAGTAAGCAAAAACATTTAAGTTTTGATCGTAATGAAAAGCGTAAGCCAAACCCCATGAACAAGGCCAAAACAACAACATAAAACCAATTGGTTTATTCAGTCTTGTTAAAGCTATAAATATTTTTAAATCTTTCATGAAAATATGACTTGTAAATATCAAACAGTATCTCCATAATCAATTTGATTCGATATGGATATTGATTACACAGTAGCAGCTTTAATGTTTCCAGCCATTCCACTTATGATGACTATGTATAGTAATAGATATCATACTTTAAGTGCATTGATTAGAAAGCTACATGACCAGTATACTTTCGAAAAACGTACTCCACCGGAATGGGAAAACCAATTACATGTTTTGAATAACAGAACTAATTTATTGAAATATACTATGGGATTTGCGGCATTTGGTTTTCTTTTTAATATGTCTACAGTTTTGATGCTTTATTTAGGCAGCATTCAATTTGCTAGACTAATTTTTGCTGGGTGTTGTATTTGTATGATAATTTCAATTTTCTTATTTTTACAAGAGATAAGACTCTCTAATAAAGCTCTTAAATTTCATTTAAGCGATATGGAGTCAATGCAAAAAGATTTATAATTATTTTATTTTTCTAGTAAGCTTTTTTTAAATAAAGATATGCCGTTATGCAATTTATGTTTGTAAGACTCTTTAAAAGTATCTAATTGCCAGCCTTTCATCCTTGATTTAATTTCTTCTAAATTTTTGGATTTCCATCGTTCTTCCGTATTTGCATCTTTCCAAATTTTTTTTTCTTCATTAGTTCTTGCACAACCATAACAATAGCCAGTAATAGGATCAATCTTACAAATACTTATACAAGGAGAGATCACTTTATTTTGCATTATGGAATTAAAATAGCAGGACCAGTTAACTTTCTAGATTCAAGATCTATATGTGCTTGTTTTGCTTCATTTAATTTATATTCTCTAAAAATTTTAATTTTTATTTTTCCAAATTTAACTTTTTTAAAAACTTCGTCCGCACCAGTTTGAAGTTCTTTTCTATTTGTAAAATATTGACCAATTGATGGTCTTGTAAGATAAAGACCTTTCGGTTGAATATCTTTAGGAACATTTAAAGGATCCAATGGACCAGACGCATTTCCAAAACTTATCATCATTCCTCTTGTTTTAAGACAAGCTAAAGATCCTTTAAAAGTATCTTTTCCTACTCCATCAAATACTGCTGGTACTCCTTCATTGTTAGTAATTTCCATTACTTTTTTTGCAAAATCATCTTTTGTATAATTAATTACATGAGCATAACCATTATCTTCTGCGATTTTAATCTTTTCATCTGAGCCTACAGTCCCAATTACTTTGGCCCCAATACTATTTGCCCATTGAGCAAATATTTGGCCTACTCCTCCTGCTGCAGCATGAAATAGAACTGTTTCACCAGCTTTAAGAATATAAGTTTTACAAATTAAATAATTAGTTGTTAATCCCTTGGTCATTAAAGTAGCTGCTTGTTTATGTGAAATGCCGTCTGGAACTTTTACGGCTATTTTAGAGGGAATAATTCTTTGTTGTGAGTAAGCACCAAGTGGTATTGAAGCATATGCAATGTTATCGCCTATATTAAACTCAGTAACATTAGATCCAATTTCATCAATTTTTCCAGCAGCTTCTAAACCTATACCGCTAGGAAGTTTAAGAGGGTACAATCCTGATCTATGATATGTATCAATATAATTTAAGCCAATAGCATGGTTAGTAACTTTAATTTCGTCTGGACCAGGGGAACCAACATTTACATCTTGAAGTTCTAAAACTTCAGGCCCACCATTTTTTTTTATTAATATCGATTTTGGCATTTTTTAAGGAACGTACTTGAACTTTTAATATTTAGCAAATGTTCCGTTATTATAATCTTGAATAGCTTCTAAAATTTCTGCTTTAGTA
>MDTB01100924.1_pt1 | contig 14388 bp, 14 predicted proteins | sample 811161 | NCBI WGS metagenome assembly MDTB01 (sample SAMN05326650, study PRJNA326480) | marine metagenome | isolation source: seawater | place: Mediterranean Sea | collected 2009
GATCCTTATTAACCATGTTTGGGTACCATACAACTACAACAATTAAAAATAGAATCAAAATTGGCAACCAATGATCAGAAAGCATAGCAAAACTTAAATATATTAATAATTCACCAAAGTAGTTTATGTTTCTTGAGTATTTGAACATATTACCGCTTATTAGCTTTTTGGGCCTAAGTTTGAGGTGAGTATATTTGTACATATCTGATGAGAAATGAATAAAAACTCCAAAAATATACATCGTAATAATTCCAAAAATTCGTGGATAAGTTATAGATACAGGTTCCCCACCATTAAAATAACCAGAGTTAATTAAAAAAGGACTAACCCAATACAAGAACATGCCAAAAAATAAGTATAAACCATACCAAACTGATGCCTTCTTTTCCCAACTTTTATCTGGAAAAATATTACTTTTTATTACCCACATTATTCCATATGTGCCATGTAGGGAGAGATAAACCCACGAAGTTAAATTTCTCCAAGTACAGAAATGATTCATCATAAACAAAACAACAATGAATGTTAAGAACTTATTAGTATCTATATAGTATTTTTGCTTCATGCTTAGACTTATAAAGTATAATTCTTATCCATTCATAATAACAGATACCAACGAAACTATATCTAGAATATCAATGATTCCATCTGAATTTAAATCAGCAGCGCATGACTGTAAAGGTGTTGGAAAAATAGTATCCATAATTATACCTATTGATTGCACAATATCTAAAATGTCAACAATTCCATCAGAGTTAACATCTCCCGAAACACAGATTTCCGGCCCTTGAAATTCTATATAACCATTTCTTTTATAGTTGCCTCTATTACTCAGCCATGCCCCTTCTATGGAACCTTCTTCTTTAACATCAATGTTTGTAACACCGGAAATACTTCCAACAAGTATATTAAGATCATTTGCATCAGATGGCTTAGATATGCTTGGACCGCTTGAAAAGGAGACCTCATTAACAATTGGAAAGCTTGGATAGTAATTCCAATCAAAATCAAAGGCATGTAGCAGGCCACTTGCATCAGCTGCAACTGTCTCAGCAACTGAATTTCCATTTAAATCTACGTGAACTAAAGAAGAAATTACGGATGAACCTATTGAAAATGACTCAAAGTTTCCTGACATGTCTGTCCTATATATATATCCATCCTCGCTAGCAAAATAGATGTATACCGTTTCATGGATTTTTGAAATTGATGGAGAAACTTCAATATCTCCACCTGTTGGAATAATAAACTCAATCTGACCAGTTTCAGAAATTGCATAAAAGTTTCCGTTGTTGCAACCTACATATATGTGATTGGTACCATTATAATTAAGTACTGAAGGAGCACTTTGAATTTTATCTCCTAGATCTAAGGGAAACCCTGGTGCAGTAGATCCATCATCAAAAAATAAGTACAATTTATCACTATCTGTTCCAATGACAATGTCATCAACACCATTTCCATTAAAGTCTGCAAGGGCTGGCCCCTTAAGCATTTTTTCTCCAACAGTAATAGGGAAACCCTCCACTGATGATCCATCTAGATTAATAGCAAACAACTTAGCCCCACTTGAATAACCTCCAAAAACTATTTCAAGGTCATCATCAAAGTCTAAATTTCCTAGTGCAGGAGATCCCATTACAAATTGGCCTGCATTAAAATCAAGTTTTTCTTCATTACCAGTAACAACATAAAGATGTTTATCCTTTGAGCCAAATACAATCTCAATTTCACCATCTAAATCGATATCACCTACTGATGGACTCCCCCATATATCATCCCCTGCATCAGGAGTAGGATATAAAAAAGAACTGTCATCTATAGAAGGCTCGCAATTAATACTTTGACTACAATCTACCCCAGAATATATGTAAAACTTTCCGCTTGACCCAGTTCCAAACATAGCTCTATTGCCATTTCCATCTAAGTCGGCAATTGCTGGAGAAGATTTAACTTCCATACCAATTATATTTCCATCCTCAGAAACTAATGTTAGAGGCCACCCTTGTTGATTTAAAGATACATCCAAAACAACTTCATAAGTTCGATCATAGACAAAAGAGTTACCTAGCAGATCTACATAATCAGCTGTTAATGAAAAAATGAAGCTGTATGCTCCTAGTTCAATATCTACAGGAATTTGTATTGGAAATTCAAAAATCACATCTTCGTATAAATCTAGATTATCAATAGAAATTCCTGAATCAGAAGAAACTTCAATATCTGAATTACTTACTAGTGTCGCATTGATATTTGTAGCTTCTAAGTTAATTGAATTATTTTGGAGGTCAATAGCAAACAAACCCTGTTCGCCTGGATTGGCAACGTAATCCATGTCACTAGTCTCAGGCTGGCTCAACACTGGCACAAAAGAATAATCTGACTGTGCAACATTTAAATTGAGCATATTTTCAAGTCCAACTGAAGAACTATTTGCATACAATATTTTTTTAGATGCTGACTTGCTCTGTATAAGCGTTACGACCTCTATATCTTCAATATTCCAATAACTATCATAAATTGGAATAGTGTGTGTAATTTCTCTAGATTCTCCTACTTCGGTAAAGCTTGATAGATCTTCTGTCTGGTAATATACAACACTAGAAAAATAGTCTTCATCTTGTTCATACGTAACTATGAATACTACTTCATTGTTTGTATATGATCCAAGAGATGAAGATATAGTTATACTCATATCAACTAAAATATCACTTCCAACTGTTAGTACATCTGTATTTACATCAAAATCGCTAAACTGTGAAGCAAGTGAATTGTACTGAGATAAATAAATTGAATAAGGATTAGAAGGAAGGCCTGACATTTCCGATGTACCACCAAACATTGTGTAGGGGTAGCCTGTATTGTTTGGATAGGCTTGAAGTCTATCATAGCATCCAGGGCTTGCATATGGTGTGTCACACTGCCAAATTAGAGGAATAAAGTCTGGATAGTTTTCTTTTAGTTGCTTGAAAGCTGCACGGCTTTCAGGACAATAAGGTCACCAAGACTCACTAAAATTCTCACCGACTACTTTAACAGTTTGAGAAAGAAGAAGGTTACTTAAAATAAAAATTGAAATAAAATATAATAATTTTTTCATAAAATACGCCTTTAATGTTAGATTAATTTATAAATAGTTTCCATCTGAAAAAAGTATAAATATGTTACAATTGATTTTTAAAAATCATGCTGTCATTTTTAAATGATTTAAACTCTAAATAATTACCAGATGGATCTTTAATAAACATAGTTCCTTGCTCCCCCGACTCTCCTTTAAATCTAATATAAGGTTTTACAATAAAATCAACATCCTTATCGTAAAATTTTCTAGAAAGAGTTTCCCAAACATTCCAATCTAAGATTACTCCAAAATGCCTTGTGGGGATATCTTTACCATCAACAATATTTTTTGATATAGTGTTTTGATTGTTCTTACTTAGATGAGCTGAGATTTGATGGCCATAGAAGTTAAAATCAATCCAATCTACCCCTTGTCTTCCAACTGTACATCCCAAAACATTTGTGTACCATATTTTTGTTGCTTCAATACTTTTAACTGGAAAAGCTAAATGGAATGGTCTTAATGTACTCATATTTTAATTTACAAATAGATAAATTTTGATCAAATTATTTAAAATCACTATTTCCAGATATTTGTCTTTAACTTACAAAATGAAAAAATTTGAGTTTTTGAAAGAATCCTTGAAAAGTTTTAGTGTAACTGGCACTTTAGTTCCTAGCACTGAATACGTATCTAAAAAAATGACAGAAACAGTTGACTTTAGAAAAGATCTTAATATTATAGAGCTTGGAGCTGGCACAGGAATTATTACAAAAAAAATACTTTCAAAAATGAACTCCAACTCTAAGCTTTTTACATTTGAAGTAAATGAAAAATTTCTCCCTGATCTAAAACTAATTAAAGATAAAAGACTTAAAATTGTAAATAAATCTGCTGAAAATATAGAGGGCTTTCTAGAAAGTGAAGGTATGAATGAAGTTAACTGCATAATCTCTTCTGTTCCTCTCTTCACTTTGCCTAAGGAGACTACAAGTAAGATACTGGATTGTACATTAAAATGTATTTCTGATGAGGGTTTGTTTATACAGCTTCAATATTCTTTATTTTTACTCCCAAAAATCAAAAAATATTATAAATCTATCAAAATTTGCTTTACCCCTCTAAACTACCCGCCTGCATTTGTATTTAATTGTAGGAAAAAATAATATTAAATAAAAATTTTGTCTATACTTTTTTTTAAAGACATTATTGAATCGTACTCAATGAGCTCTATATCGCTACAGCCAGAGATCATAGCTGACAGCTTTGAGCTACTACTAGGTCTATACAAGCATACCACTCTTTTTCTATTTTCAATTGCTCTGCCAATCTCATACCCAACACCTAAACTTGGATTTGTGACCTCAGCTATTACAATATTACAGTTTATCAACAAATCCATATCTTCATTATGGATAGCTTCATCTTTAATTTCAACCTGTCCATCTGATGACAGGCTTGAGTTTCCTATATGCTCAGTAAGAACATCTCCTTTATTCTTTAAGTAAAAAATTATTTCTTTATAAAGCTTAGCATCAGTCCTTCCACCTCTGATTGATCCTGAAAAGTAAATTTTAATTTTTCTAGTTCCTTCTTGAATTTAGTTTAGCTAACAATCTTAATATCTCAAGGTAGAGCCAAATAAGCGTAACAAGTAAACCAAATGCAGCATACCACTCCATATACTTAGGAACATTTGACTCAGCTGCTTCTTCTATAAAATCAAAATCTAGAACCAGGTTCATTGAAGCAATTGCAATAACAAAGATGCTAAAGCCTATGCTGTAGATTGATGAGTTTTGTATATTCATAACTGATATTCCTGTACCCCAAAAGCTCATTATAAAGTTTATAAGATATACAATTCCAATGCCTGCAGTGGCTGCAAATACTCCTAGCTTAAAATTTTCAGTTACCTTTATTATTTTTGTTTTATAGGCAAATAGAAGAGCTGTCATAATTCCAAATGTTAAGAACACTGCCTGCCCTGCAATTCCAGGGTATATTTGTTCAAAATAAAATGAAATTGCTCCTAGGGCAAGACCTTCAAGGGCTGCATAGGCTGGAACTGTGTATGGAGATAAGTCCTTTTTAAATATGGTAATAACCGCGCATATTAATCCTCCTATAATTCCTATCATTATAAATGAAGGATTATTTTGGGTCCAACTATAGAATGCCGTACAAAAAAGAATTAAAACTGATACAGAAATTTTATTAATTGCACCTTCTAATGTCATTATTTGGCCATCATCTGCCTTAATATTTTTGAAGGTTTTACTGTTAAGTGCAGGATTGCCAGATCTCATGGTTGATAGTCTCATCTTATAATTACCTTTTTTTATTATATATTAAATTATTAATCACTTTGTAAATTACATAATAAAATTTAAGGAGATTAAGATGCCTTCATTTGATATAACATGTGGATTTGATATGCAAGAAATGGACAATGCTGTAAATATGGTTAAACGCGATATTTCTAACAGATATGATTTCAAAGGCACCAATGCAAGCCTTGATCTAAATAAGGTTGATTCAAATATAGTTATTAAAGCAGACTCCGACTACCAAATGGAAACTGTTGTAGGTATGTTACAAGATAGAGCTATAGCCAGGAAGCTATCAATTAAAGTTTTTAAATATGGCAAAATTGAGCAGACATCAGGAATGACAATTAAACAAAATGTTGAACTCCAATCTGGTATCAGTAAAGAAAACTCAAAAAAAATTAATACTCTTGTAAAAGATATGAAGCTAAAGGTTAGCTCTCAAATTCAAGGAGAGCAAATCAGGGTTACTGGAAAAAAAATTGATGACCTACAGACGGTAATGAGCAATCTCAAAAGTTCTGAAATAAACTTACCTCTTCAATTTGTAAATATGAAAAAATAAATTTAGGCTTGTAACCTTCTAGTCTCTATTTATCAATGATGAAAGTCTATTATAATAATTATCAAACAATCCTTGCTCAACAGCTGGACTTGTATCAACAACTATTCCATTCTTTAAATCCTCACCTAAAGATTGCACCGTTACAATTGATAGTAAATCCTCTTGTTCCTGAATAAGTATAGATACCTTTAAACGATAAGATCTTATTGTTTTTTGATCATTGTTTTCATGAAGATCTAAATCCGGATAATGATGATGGTGATGATGGCTATGTTCGTCATCTTTACTTTCTTCATCTGAATCATCATCAAATATTATGGATAGAACAAATAGAACTGCACCAGCTATAAGTGCTCCTGTAATTACTTTAACCCAAAATGGTGTCTCATCAGCTGATTTATTCTCTAACTTAAAGTTTGATGAGGATTTATAGGCCGTAATAACACCTCCATCTTTGTCAGTGCTATCAAGAACGTAATTTAGTTCCTGTAAGGTTTGGATTGAGCTAACAAAAATATCATCAAAGTCATCGTAGACTTTTCTAGTATCAGTACTTATATCATTAATATATACTATTTTACCCGTTGGTGAACAAGAAACCGAAAAAATTGAAAAATAGACTATAAATAATACTTTTATTTTTTTAATCATGAGATAATTTAAGAAGTTGGTATTAACTTAATAACATGAATATAAAAAAACATTATCTCTTTTTTGTATCTTTACTTATATTTCTAAGCTGCTCCACAAAAAACTTAGCTAACCTATCATTAGTATCAACTAGAGAAATAAAACAAGCAGACCTAAAGAATCCAATTCCTGAAGAGTATAAACTTTTAGGCTATATAAACGGAGAAGAGACTACTCATATTATTATTGTTTTTCCAACTGGTCCTGCGCCTAGATTAGACAATGCAATACAGAATACTTTGAACAAGTACGGAGCAGACTATTTGACCAATGTAAAAATTAGTCAAAAAAACTTATACATACCATACATAGGAGGCTATAGTTCTATTTTAGTCAAGGGTCAAGGTTGGGTGCACGAAAATAATTATTCCATAGCTAAAGATGCATACTTAAGTTCTCAAAACACAAAAAAAAGTGATTTAATAACAACAAAAAAACAATCAAATAAAATTTCAAATGATGGAAAACAGCACTTGAAATCTTCCTCAGAAAAACAAGCCCAACAGCCACCAGAAGAACTTGACAGCCTTTATATCAAACAAACTTCTAAAGATTCTTTAAAAAATGAAACAATAAAAGAACCAAAGCCTTTTAGATTTGACCCTGAAACAGGTAAACCTATTTACAAATAGAAAAAAATCAATTTAACCCTACACCCTCCTATCTAACCTTAAAAACTACAAAAAGTACATAGTAAGTGGTACAAAGTTGGGTATTTAAATGAATTTAAAAGACTTTATTTTTACATTTTAGGATAAATAAAAAACCTCTCTTTTTCAGAGAGGCTTTAAAGATGGTGCCGAGAGCGAGACTTGAACTCGCACAGTACAAAGTACCGAGGGATTTTAAGTCCCTTGTGTCTACCAATTCCACCATCTCGGCGGTAGAGGCGTCGACCAGACTCGAACTGGTGATGGCGATTTTGCAGACCGCTGCCTTACCACTTGGCTACGACGCCTAATTAAAGACCCCGTTAATAAACGGGGTCATTGAGCGAAAGAAGGGATTCGAACCCTCGACCCTCACGTTGGCAACGTGATGCTCTACCAGCTGAGCTACTTTCGCAAAAAACATTAAAAATAATGGTTCTATATATTAATTTTATTTTTTTAATTAAAAAATAAAATTATTCCCATATCTACTTCTGAGGCATCGGCAAAGTTTGTACTCGAGCTTTGCCTATATCGATAATCTGAAGAATATCTGCTCTACTATCAATTCTTTTTCCTAAATCTGTATGTCCTGTTGCTATATAATTTGTTAGATTGTTAAGTATATAGTTAGATTCTTCCAATTGACTTTTATAATTTTTAATTTTATTTAAAGTTGATTTATCATCCGCATATTTCTGCATTAAATCAACACCAGGATCATCTTTTTTCATACGATCTAATCTTGATTTAACATTTTTAAGTCTATTAAGATGAACAGTCTTATCTACATAGATATCCTGATTATTAGAGTTGTAAACATCAAACCTGTATACCTGTTTTCCTTTATCACCCACAGAATATATAGGAATAACCTTAGAGCCTCCATCCTTTGATTTTTTTCTAGAATTACTGCGAATAACTAAATCTATTGGAAGATTTGCTTTGTGAAGCATTGATATATCTATCTCTGTTGAATTAAAAAGAAGAACAATAAAATCAGACTCATCTTTGATTTGGAATATAATATTCTGAAGATCATCAATAGGATCCTTAACTTTAACTTCCAAGGATTCAAAGTTTGAAGCCAATCCTATTACTGCAATTTTAAGATCTCCTTTTGAAATAATCTTGTATGGCTTAAAAAGCCTAGTTCCCGATCTATCATAAATATTTGCAGAAATATAGTCAAAGTTTGATCGAGCTTCTAGCTCTTTCAGAGTTTTAAGTCCCATTGCAAAATCCTGAGATCCAGGCGAAAAAGCATCACAACCAATTACATTAAAAGCATCTACTATAATGTTTGCAGTATTTATTGCGACTTCTGATGCAACCCCTTGATCTACTTTATCCTTCTTAAAGTAAAGATTTCCAGAATCAAACACCAAAATGTTGTCAACCTTAGCCGCTATGTTATCTATCAAATAAGCTTTCCGGGCAAGACCGCCCCGAGGCTTCTTCTTTCAACCACATGGATCTGTTTCGCTGCTAACATTGGCTGTGGCTAAAATTGTCAAAGATGGATTAACATTTTGAGACAACAAAGCAGAAAAGAGTAATATATTTATATACCTAATCATTTTTATTTAATTTCAGAACGTATTTTAACTATAAATGATAATACCAAGAAAACAATATCTTCAATTATTCTTTTTAATATATCTGAAGATGAACTTGCACCTTGATCAACTGAGAAACATCCACAATTAATATTAATTCCCCTATAATACGCTAGGGAAAGAATAAATATAAACCAAAGTAATAAAATTATAGATAGGTTGCTACATGTTTCAGGATAAATATCTAATAGTAGTCCAAGACCTATGAATAACTCAATCCATGGTAGAAAAAGAGCAATTAGATTATTGAAATAAACTGGAGTTACATGATAATTATCAATAATATTTGAAAATGCAGCAGGATCTGAAATTTTACTTAAACTTGCAAATATAAACACCAATCCAACAACTAGCCTTGAAAAATCATAAATATCAACTATATAATTAAGAGGTAATTTTATTTTATTCATTGTTTCTTTCCTCCTTCGACCACTCTGCCCATCCACCTTCATACAGCAAAACTCGCTTAAACTCAAACGCTGAACCAATCATTTCCTCACTAAGATATTGACTTATATCACACTTAAGTTCTGCACCTCCACAATAGACTATATATATATCATCTCTATCTAAATCTTCGAGATCAAAAATAGCATCATCTAATCCTTCATCTATTTCATTATATGGGATATTAATAGATCCTGGTATATTTCCAGAAACAAACTCTTCTCTATCTCTAGAATCAATAATAGTTGCTAGATTATCTTTTATCATTTGCTTAACACACTCAATACTAACCTGAATAGGCTCAAATGTTTGATCAGGAATATCATCACATGCTACTTCTTTCGCTACTCTCTCTTTTTTCAATAAATCAAAATCATCTTCTAAAATCCAAAATCTAATGACCCCGAAAAATAGTGAAATAGAAACTATGTATAAAGATTCTTTTATAAACTTTTTCATACTTTAAAATTACACCTCATTAAAATAATATTATTCTATTTTTTTTATACTTGTATCAGTAAACAAATATAGACTAATTTTGTTTCCTGTTTCATTTTCCATTTGGGGATATAGCTCAGTTGGGAGAGCGCTTGAATGGCATTCAAGAGGTCAGCGGTTCGATCCCGCTTATCTCCACTTTAATTTTATAAGGAGATTTTATTGTGTTAAGCATGACAAAACTTAGAGATAACTCAAAAATATTTTTAATTTTATTACTTTTCTTTTTTATTGTTAGCATGGTTGTAGGAGGTTTAGTTGGAGGTGCCAACATAATGGATATTTTCATAAAAAGTAAAAATACGGAATTATACGTTGGATATATAAATGACAGCCAAATTTCTAGGCAATTTTTTACAAACAGGATTTCACAGCAGTCTGATCAAAATAATGATAGCCGACGTTACAACCAACTTCTAACAAGAACGTGGGATCAGCTTGTAAGTGATCAAATTGATAATCAGGCCTTAGACAATCTTGAGATACATACGTCATCTGAAGAGGTGATTGAATACCTTATGTCATCACCCCCTCCAAGTTTTCAGCAAGGAATAGTTGGCCTAGGATTTTTTGCGGACTCATCAGGTGCCTTTGATAGTGATGCTTATATAAATGCAATAATTAATGAAAATATGCCTTTAGAAATTGAGTCCTATCATAGAAATTGGGAAAATTATTTAAAAACATGGTTAAGTAAAAGGAAATTAAGGAATTTTCATAACTCAACAAATTACGTAACTAATAATGATGTTAAACAAAAATATATTAAGGATAGCTTAAACTGTAATATTGATTATGTCTATATAAATTATTCAAATATACCAGATTCATTAGTTGACATTGATGACAAATCGATTCAAAGTAAATACAACGAAGACAAGGACTCTAAATACAAGAAAGATGACTATCGAACTGTTGAATACGTTTACTGGGAAAACAATATTAAAGACAAAGATTCACTTGATTACTTCACAAAGCAACAGGAGCTTTCTGATAATGCAAAAGACTTTTTAGCTGATGTTGATATTTCTTCGTTTGAAGAAGCATTAAAAACTCACAACCTAAATTCTGATACAATCCAAGTAACTGAAACCTTTACCCAAAATTCTGGAATTCCTTATAAAATAGGATTTAATAGGCGTCTAGTTAGATTTGCGTTTGATAATTCTTTAAAAACTATATCAGATGATATAGAAACAGATAATGGTGTTGTTGTGATGCATATTATCAACGAAGAAAAAGATCAGTACAAAGATCTTTCTGAAGTTGAAACTCAAATTAAATCATCTATTCTTAAGGATTTGAAGAAAAAATATGCTGAGAATATTTTATCTAAACTCGATGAAAATTGGGACCAAATCAATAAAGATGATATTTTAAATTTTGAAAGAAATCAAACCAATAAAATTAAAGGACCCTTTCCAGGCATAAATACATCTAGTGAAATAACTGGAACTATTCTTGCTCTTGAATCAGGCCAAACCTCTATTGTAGGATCTGATTCTCGTAATTCATTTATAATAAGGGTCAATTCAAAGGATGAGGTAGATTCAAACCAATTTATCTCCCATCTTGAAGTCAACAAGCTAGAGAACTACAAGAGAAGTAGTCAAAATCCTTACACCTCTTGGATCAGAAGCGAACGTAAAACTACTGATAGTGAGTTCTATGGAAATGAAATATATTAGTGCTATTTATTAGATCCACATACCCTTTTAACTGTGTTGTAGACAATTCTGTATCCATTCATTAGATTCTGAATTGAAATTCTTTCATTTATACCATGAATGGTTTGTATATCTGCCTCATGTACTAAAACAGGTATAATTCCATAACAGTCAACTCCTTTTGATTGAAAATATTGTGAGTCTGTTCCTCCTGGGCTCATAAACGGCGTAACAACTGATTGTCTATATAGATGATTTATCTCTTCCGATAAAATTGAAAAGAAAGTACTCTCCCAACTTGAAATATATCCTTGCTCAGGGACTCTTTTTGGAACAATTTGTACTCTACTATCATTAATAACTACTTTTAACTGATTAATAAATTCTTCTGAATCCTGACTTGGAAGCAATCTTATATCAAGAGAGGCTTTAGCTATTTCAGGAATTACATTTACCTTATACCCTGAATCCATAATTGTTAATGAAACTGTATTTCTAAGCATAGCATTAACAGAAACACTACTCTTAGCAACTTTTGACCCAAAAAAGTACTTTAGTAAAGGATTATTTATATTCCGAAGAATAAAACCATTTAAACCCTTTATTTTAAATCCTACACGCTTAAACATTTCATTTGTAGCTACGTTGATATCTATGGGAGTCTTCCAGGAAACTATTTTGCTAAGTGCATTTGCAAGAACTTGATTGGAGTGTCCATCAAAAGGTCTCGAACCATGTCCAGATATAGATTTTACTATAACATCTACCCATAGAGATTTTTTTTGTGCAACAGCAACGGCAAAAACTTCAACACCTGGGAATGAATCCTTCGAACCGATTCCACCCTCATCCCAGACCCATTCCGGATCGAGTAAATCCCAATGGTTCTCAATCATCCATTTAGCCCCATACTCACCTAGTACTTCTTCATCAGCTACACATAAAACCTTAACTGTTCTTTCAGGCTTCCAGCCCTCTTTCTTCAATTGAATTAAGGTCATAAGCTGCATAATTCCCATACCCTTCATATCAAGTGAGCCCCTTCCATAAATAACACTATCGACAACTGATGCTTTAAAAGGATCTACACTCCAAGCTTGCTTATCAGCTGGCACAACATCCATATGATTTAATAATAAAAGTGGTTTAAGGTTATTATTGTAACCTTTTATTTCAGCTAAAAGATGCATCCTCATAGGATCTTCTTCAACAGTAAAGGTTTGATAATCTATAGAATGTTTATCAAGCAGCTTTCCAATCCACCAAACAGCTTTTCTTACATCTCCTGGAGGATTGCTAGTGTTAATATCAATATATTCTTTAAGCAATGAAACAGTCTCATCCCTTGACCCCTCCCAACTAGATGAAGAAATGCCAATTTGAAAAATTAATAGAATAACAATTATTAAAAATGAATTTTGCATACTTTTCCTTAACAAAAAGCCCCAAATATGGGGCTTTTTAAACATTAATTATAACTACGTAAATTATCTATCTAAAATAATGTTAATTACTTGAACAACATCAAGAATATTAATCTCACCATCTCCATTCATATCTGATAGCATGAACTGAGACTCAATTGGTTCATCAACTCCAAGTACGAAGTTAACAAGTAAAACAACATCTAGTACATTAATTTCAAAGTCTGAGTTAATATCTCCAAGAAGTCCTTCCCATCCACCTCCAAAATCTCCAAGAATAAAATCAAGATTATATTCTTCTCCTACCTCAATATATATCTCTTGAGTAAGCTCTTCATTAAACGCATACGCAGTAACATTGTACATTCCTTCAGGCAGATCAATTTCAAAGAAGCCATTTTCATCTGTAAAAACAACCTCTTCAAATGGAGTCTGAACAAAATTATTATTCAACCCTACGATAAGCACCTCAGCCTGAGGTATAAAATCTATATAATCACCAAAAATATATTGTACTGAGCCCTTTAGTCGCCCAAATTCAACTTCATCACCACCAAATAGATCATCGCATGAATTATTTATTAGACATTGCTCACACAATAAGTTTATAAAGCTAAGCTCTGCCATCGCATCTACACTACAATCTTCAGTACATTCGGATCCATCTATTGATAAAAAAGCTTCACATATTCCATTTGGATCTTGGTCTGAAATATCAAGCAGCTCTTCACAGTCATAAAAGCATTCATCTATTCCATCATTCTCACAATCGTTATCGCATTCACAGTTTTCATCGCAACCATCTGAAATATCGCATTCACAATCCTGAAAAAAACTAATACAGTCTATGTTAGGATCCTCCAAACATGCAGAGCAGATAAAGTATAAGCCTTCTACATCCTGACAATCTGAAATACATTCTTCTTCAAGATCAATTATCCACATACAAAAACCATCTGCATCTTCACTAGGATTAATATCCTCTACACCTTCACAATCTGAGAAACAATTTTCTCCCTGACAATCATTATCGCAATCACAGTCTTCATCACAATTTTCAGAAATATCACAATCACATTCAGTGTTATCACTAAACACTTGGCTACAATCAGAATTATTTTCTAAGCATTGCTGGCATCCCTCAACTACGTAATCAATAACTACCATTTCTTCATCAACACAATCTTCTATACATTCGGTTTGGCTAAGCTCTAAAATAAGCTCACAAGCTCTGTATGGATCATCATCTAGATTAATATTTTCAATTCCCTCACAATCAAGAAGACATTCTGGAGGCCCATCACTATCTCCATCCCCACCATCACACTCCCCTATTGGTTCATCGCAATTTTCTGGACCACAGGTTGTTGGATAAAGCATTCCATCTATACACGTTATAGCCTCACCGCATATTAAGCCTGGATCGCAATCTTCTAA
>MDTB01227689.1_pt1 | contig 14388 bp, 12 predicted proteins | sample 811161 | NCBI WGS metagenome assembly MDTB01 (sample SAMN05326650, study PRJNA326480) | marine metagenome | isolation source: seawater | place: Mediterranean Sea | collected 2009
CATTCACTAAACTCATTACCTTTATAAATTGTCATTGCGCTTACTGCTATTGATGGCACCCAATATTTAATTGCTTTTGTGAATCCGGATTTCCATTTAGGTCCTATTTTTGAACCAGAGTAATTTGTTCCTCCCCACCCTAAAATTTTCCATCCATAGTTTTCACCATAATTAGCTGTGCCAAACCAATCACCTCCTCTTGCACCATGATTAGTCATATAAATTTTATTATCAAAGGGTGATAGAGCGATGCCTTGAGGATTTCTTACGCCGATTTGATATATTTCAGGTAACCAATCTTTTTTATTTTTAAATTTAGGATTATCTTTTGGTATAGTTCCATCAAGATTAATTCTGATTATACTGCCAGGATGTTGTTTACCATCTTGAGCTATCATTCCTTTTCCTCTTTCGCCAGCTGTAATATAAAGATGTTTGTCTTTAATAACTAATCTTGATCCGAAATGATAACCAGAGTCTATTGGAGGATTTGCCTGAAAAATATTTTTAAAATCAATATTTGTATTAATAAACTCACCTTTTGCTACAGAGGTACTAGTCTTCCAATCACCTCTATTTTCAGAATACGAAATATAAACATTTTTTTTGTTGTATAAAACATCAAGCAAACCTCCCTGTCCTACTTCTAGAACTGAAAGGTTGTGTTTTATCTCAGAGATTTTTCTATTTTTTAAGTTTAAAGTGTATAATTTTCCTGACTTTTCAGTAAATATAATATTTTCCTCGTCTATAAAAGATAAACCCCAAGGTTTATCTAAGGAGTCCACTATTTTTTCTAATTTAATTTCTTGAGCATATAAATTGGAGTAGATAAAAAAAAATAGAAAAATAAATATTTTTTTCATTTTACAGTAATAAACATTTTATTTTTATTAACGAAATTAATACATTTTTTTCTCTCTAAAAAAACATTTTGTTTACTTTTCAATACGATGCCTTTTAGCCCAGCTGATTTAGATTGAGTAAAAGTTTTTAAACCAACTGTAGGTAAATCAATCCTAAGATCTTGCTTTTTCTTAGGAAATTTAACTAATACACCAATGTTTCTAAATTTTTTACTTTTACATCTTTTAAGCATATTTTCTGTACCACCCTTCCCTTCTATAGCAATAATTTTTTTATTTCTTACTACTGCTCCCTGACTAAATGAATATTTTCCTAAACTATTTAAAGTTTTAATGGCTTTGTTTATATCTTCTTTATCTTCTTTATTAGGTTTTAATTTAGAATAGTTGCCTTTTTTTAAAGTTAATTCAGGATTATATGTCAGTGAATTTATCGTTTTGATTTTTTCTTTACTTAATATTTTAATGATTTCTTTTAATATAGCTGCATCACCAAGTTTTGAGCTTTTAATTATTCTAGGCATATAATAGATACCTTTTATATCTAAACGTAATTTATATAAATTGGGCTTTTTAACTCTTCCTGCAAATAAGACTTTGTTGCAGCCGTTTGTTTTTAATATATTAATTATTCTTCCAAATTGTCCTAGGGATACTCCGTATGAATGTCTGTCTTTTTTATAGGTCCTGTTCTTTGTCAAATCTATAATTAGGTACCGGGATTTCTTTTTTTTTACTTTTTTTAAAATTTCCTTAGGAAAGGATGTTTCTCCAAATATTAAGCCAATCATTATTCTGATAATGGAGTACAAATAGGTCTTTTTTTATCTTTCTCAATAAAATTTGTAACCTCTTGAACTAATTCGTTTCCTTTATACTCTCCATTAATTTTACTTAAATTCTCTTGAAGATTATTAGATGAAAAGATTTTTTTATAAGCTTCATCTAGCTCTAAAATTTTTTTATTATCATATTTTTTTCTTCTTAGGCCAATCAAATTTATTCCTTTTAAATAGTTTCTGTTTCCAAACGATAAACCAAAAGGAATAACATCTTTTAGTACTCCGGTCATTCCACCAATCATTGCTAATCTTCCTATTCGTGTAAATTGCTGAACAGCCGAATTACCTCCTATAACAACAAAGTCCTCAATAGTAACATGTCCACCGAGAGGAACATTGTTGGCTATAACTACGTTATTCCCTATATTACAATCATGAGCGACATGTGATGCGATCATAAACAAACAATTATTTCCAACTTTGGTTTTATTTCCACCGCCTGCAGTACCAGGGTTTATAGTTACGTATTCTCTAATTGTATTATTTTCTCCAACTTCCAAACTATTCTCTTCACCTTTAAATTTTAAATCCTGTGGAGCTGTCCCAATACTAGCAAAAGGATAAATTTTTGTTCCTTTTCCTATTTTTGTATTTCCTTCTATGTGTACATTTGAGATTAACTCAACACCTTCTTCTAATTGAACACTTGGTCCTACAATACAAAAAGGGCCAATTTTAACATTTTTCCCAATTTTAGCTTTTAAGTCTATTACGCTAGATTTATGGATCATTTATTTCTCTCAACTATAGTTGCAGCCCATTCAGCATCGGCAACTTTTTTGTCATTTACTTTTGCAACACCTTTATATTTCCAAACCCTACCGTGCGATCTGATAGCCTCTATATATAAATGTAAATCACACTCTGGCATTACTGGATTTCTGAAACGTGCTTTTTCAACGCTCATTAAATAAACAAGTTTATCTTTATATTCTTTAGGATCAATTCCATGAGCAGTAAGTGCAGCAGCAGCTTGTCCAAAAGCTTCGACTATTAAAACTCCTGGCATAACAGGTTGACCAGGGAAATGCCCGTCGAAATAAAAATTCCCTTTTTTAACTTTAACTATAGCTGTAGCTGATTTCAAAGGAACAATATCGATCAATCTATCTATTAAAAGCATAGGCTCTCTGTGAGGAAGAAGTTTTTGAATTTCTTCTTTAGTTATTGTTTTACTCATTATTTATATCCTTTTTTAAAAATTCTTTTAATGGAACAGCAGGGTAACCCATTACCGTAGTATTATCTGGAATATCTTTTACAACACCACTTCCACCGCCTATTCTTACATTGTTTCCAATTTTTAAATGTCCAGACACACCAGCCTGTCCACCAATAGAAACATTGTTGCCAATTGTTGTGCTTCCTGCAAAACCAACTTGTCCAGCTATCATACAATTTTTTCCAAGTTTAACATTATGTGCCATATGAACTTGGTTATCTAAAAAAGTATTTTCACCAATAATTGTATCTCCTATAGATCCTCTATCTATTGTGCAGTTCGCGCCCAATTCTACATTATTCATTAATATTACTCTTCCTATATGTGGAAATCTAAAATTTTTGTCTTTTAAAGGCACAAAGCCAAATCCTTTTACTCCAATCTTGCATCCATCTTGAATAACTACATTGTCTCCAACTATTGTATTTTTAATAGTAACGTTTGATCCTATAAGACAATTTTTTCCAATTTGCACATCATGCTCAATAACAATATTACTACCCATTAAGGTTTTAGACCCTATTTCAACTTTTTTTCCAATTAAAATATTTTTACCAAATGTGACAGAGGGATATTTTGATGAAACTTTACTATATTCAAGAAAAGAAATATCTGGATAATCTAGATCAGCCTCAGGGTAAAATTTTTTAGAAATTTTGGCTGTAGAGAATAAAACATTTTTCACAAAAATTTTTATACAATTTTTGGGTAAAAATTCTCCCAAATTTTCCTTTGTTATACATGCAGCAGCTTTTGTGATTGATGCATAATTTTTATAATTTATTGAATTAAAAAAAGTTAAATCTTTGTTAGTAGCATTATCCAAAGTTTTAATATCCGATATTTTAATTTGTTTAATATCTTTAGGTATATCGTCAGATAATTCGTTAAGATAAAATGGACCTTTTGGCTGAAAAAAAATTGTTTCTGACATTTAAACTTAATTTAGTTTAATAGATTTTAGCTCTTTATCTAATAGACCTATAATGGTTTTGGTAAGATCGCGCTTTGTATTAGCAAGAACTACGTTTTTTTCGTTTAATATCATCATTACATTATTTTCTGACATATATTTTTCCAAAATAGGATTTAAGGCTTTTATTAAAGTATTTCTTGCATTATTTTTCTTCTTCAGGAAGTTGCTTGAAGCAGCTCTTCTTCTATTTTGAAAATCTATATTTTTTTTTCTTAATGCACTAACTTTCTTTTTGTATTCCTCTGGGGAAAGAGACTTTTTTTGTGCAATTAGTTCTGTTTCTTCTTTTTTTAATGAATTTGATTCATCAGCAAATTTTTTATTTGTACTAGCAAAATCTTTTTTGAGAACATCTTGAGCACCCTTTCCGGCCTTACTTTCATTTAGAATTTTTTGGATATTGACAAAATAAACTTCTTCGGCTGAATATAAGTTTGTATATGCAAGAAGGAAAATTGTTAATATTATTAATTTTAAATATTTCATGTTTTTAAAAAGATGTTCCTATCTGAAATTTAAATGTTTGAGTTTTGTCGCTTTCTTTTTTGGATAATGGTTGGGCTAGAACAAAATTAACTGGTCCTATTGGTGTCCATAATTGTGTAGTAATACCTATCGCAGATCTTATTTTATTGGAGTTTCCAACACTACTATCATAGTCAGCTGACCAAACATTACCAAAATCAAGGAAGCCAGCAATATCAGTATTTGTGCTTTCTGGTAGAAGGTTTGGTAATTGAGCTTCAAGATTTAAAGCTGAAACATAATTACCTCCTACATAATCACCTTGGTCAACAGGTCCGACTCTATTCGCCTCAAAACCTCTTAGTCTTCTGGCTGGCATACGTAATCTTTTGCTTAATCTAACATCATCATCGATAGCTGTAACTGATGCTGCAAAAAATTTGACTGCGCCTACGAGGTCATCGCTAAAACCATGATACTGAGAAAAGTTAATTCGATTATACAAAGAGGGTTGATCAGCTACAACAGGTATCCCTTGGCTAAACGAAATTATATTTCCACTTGTTGGCATAAATGATCTGTCTCTTTTATCTCTCTCTATTCCATAATTAAAAACAAGCTCTGTAAAATCACCCGCTTGTTTTTTTAAATTTGCAGATGCTGTGTCTTGCACTCTTAAATCATCGAAAGATAATTCAACACCAGGTGTAAAATATATACCCTCATATTGCTCGAATTTAGTACCTACGTTAAAGTTAGTAAGTGTATTTTCATATCCAGAGTCTGCATTATCGGTTTTAGTTGTTGTAAGACCTCCATAAACCATATTTCCAGTGTATTTGTAGTTAGGGTTTGTAATTGAAATACCTCCTCTTACTGACTCATCTGTTAAATTTATAGTGGTATCAACTCCTAACCCTTTACCTAAATAGTTATTTTCTTGGAGCGCAAAAGATAAAGATGTACCTTCTGTACCAACACCAGCTCCAGCCATAATTTCACCTGTTGGTTTTTCCTCAACTCTGATTTCCATGACTTTTAAATCACTTGTTGAACCATCAATTATTTTTTCCTCTACTTTTTTGAATATATTTCTAGCTTTAAGGTTAGAAATCGATTTGTTTAATTTAATTTTACTATAGGGGTCTCCCTCATCAACTAAAAGCTCAGATCTAATAACAGAGTCGCTTGTTACAGTATTTCCAAAAATATTTACTCTTTCAATTTGTACTTTTGGACCTTCAAAGATTTTAAATACTATATCTATTCCGTCATTATTTATAGTTTCAGAAACCGAGTGTTGTACAAATTGAAGTTCATTATTTTCAACTATATTGTCTATTTTAGTTAGAACTTTTTGTATTTTAAAAGGAGAATAATAATCTCCAGCAAACTTATTAAACTCTTCACCTAAATCTTGAAAAATTGAGCTATCAAAAACTGGATCTATATCTGTAGATAATTTTTGGATTCTGAATCTTTCACCAGCATTTATACTATAGGTAAGTTCAATGTCATTTTCACTTTGACTTTCAGCACTAGAAGATACAACTTCAACATTATAGTATCCCTTACTTAGGTAATAATTTTTTAATAGTCTTTTATCTAATTCTATTCTTTCAGCATTTAAGTAAACATTTCTAGATATAATCTTCCAAAATTTATGTTCTTCTGAAGCAATAACATCTCTTAATCTTTTATATTTAACTTTTTTATCTCCTATAAAGAAAATTTTAGAAATTCTAAATTTTTCACCTTTGGTAACTGAAAAAATTAAGTTAAGTCTACTCTCATCAGAACCTATATTTACACTTCTAGCTTCTACTTCTGCTGCATAATATCCTAAAGATTTGTAAAATGATCTTATAGTTTCAATGTCATTTTTAATATCACTTTCAACATATGAGCTTTTTTCTTGTAATGAAATAATTTTGAGAATTGCTTTCTTATATTTCTTTGCTTTTTCTCCGTCTATAATAATTGTATTTATAATAGGGTTTTCTTTTACTGATATTCTTAAAACATTATCAGAAAAACTAGTTGATACTTTTGAGAAGAATTTTGTTTTGTAAAGTTTTTTTATAATTTCATTAACTTCGTCGTTTGAATAATCTTTGTTAATTTCAATATCACCATAAACCTTAATAGTTTCAGTTGAGATCCTTATGTTTCCCTCAATTTCAAGTTTTTTTAATACTTCTGCATTTAGACTAGAGGAAAGAAAAAAAGTAATTAAACAGATACTATATATAAATTTTTTCATTTATTTTTCTCAATTATTTCAATAGTTTTTTTTCTTGCCCATTTGTCAATTTTATAAATCTCATTGATTTTAGGCGATATCTTTATAGCATATTTTTTAAAATCTTTATGCCTCAAAACTGCTCTTAAATAGAAATAAATTGATTTAAAAGATATTTCTCTCTTAATAAATTTGTCAACTAATACCTCATTACTAGCATTTAATATGATGGGGCCCGAATTGAGTTTAAAATATTTTGAAACAAGTGTAACAATTGGAAATCTTTTTTTATCAACTTTTTCCAATTTTAATTTATTAAAATTTTTTAACAAATTATTTTTAGTTTTAAATAATCTAGATGCATCAAAATTGTTTTCAAATATTGCATTTGCAATTGGTATCCTCATATCTGTTTCATGATAAAGAAATTTTCTTTGTCCATTTTTAAAATAAACTATTGCATGAATTAAAGACTGCGGATGAATAACTATTTCATACTTATCGTGATGAAAAGGAAATAACTTAAAAGCTTCTATTAATTCTAAAACTTTATTCATCAGATTTGATGAATCAATAGAAATTTTTTTGCCCATTTTCCATTTTGGATGTTTTGCTGCATCTTCAGGTTTTATGTTTACAAAAGATTTTATCGGTTTTGTAAGAAAAGGACCTCCAGAAGCAGTTATATAAATTTTTTCTATATCTTTATCTTGAGTATTTTTGGTTAGCTGTTCTATAGAGAAATGTTCAGAATCAATCGGAACAATCTTGGTTTTATTTTTTTTTGATAAGCTTTTTATAAGATGCCATCCACAAATAATTGTCTCTTTGTTAGCCAGAAGAATTTTTCTACTATATTTAATAAACATTATTGTTGGTTCCAAACCTGCGATACCTACTATGGCCGAAATAGTAATATCAAATTTAGTATTTTTTAAACGAAGATCTGAAAAATTATTCAAAATTTTAATTTTACTTTTTTTATATTTATTACTAATTCTAATAAAGGTATAAAAATCACTAATAATAAAAAACTTTGGTTTGTATTTCTTAATCTGTTTATCAATTTCCAAATAATTAGTATTGGCAGATAATAAAATAATTTTAAAATTTTTTTTCTCTTTATTTAAAATATCTAAAGAAGTTTTACCAATTGATCCTGTTGAACCTAATATTGCAATTTTTCTAATCATGGAAATAATTTTAAAAAATATAAAATATATGCAGTAATAATTACAAACATTAAACCATCTATCCTATCAAAAATACCACCGTGTCCTGGTAAAAATTTTCCAGTATCTTTAATTTTTTCCAGTCGCTTTAAATATGAGATTACAAGATCACCGATTTGCGCGGATATTGATAAAACTATAGCCAAAATAAAATATCTAGGCTTTTGAAAAAAATTAGAATTTAAACCTGTTAGAATATTAATTAAAAATTCTAATAAAAAAACAGATCCTAAAGAAAAAATGAAGGAACCTATAACCCCAGATACAGTTTTATTTGGACTAATTTTAGTTAATTTTTTCCATTTGAATATTTTACCAAAAACATAACCACCTACATCCGAACTAATAGTTAAAATAATTGCCCATATTAATAATACAAATGAAGATGCTGTTTCATTCCGCAAAAATAAAACTGAAAGTAAAGCAAGAACCAGTATCGAGTCTAAAAAAATTATTGATAATTTTCTTTTAAAAACTGAAAATGCTTCAAAATTTGCTAATATTAAAACTGCATATAGGAAAGATACGATATAATTACCTCCTTTTATTATAAAAAATATTGAAAAAGGAAAGATTATTAATGATGTTATTATTCTTTTATTTAAGTTACTCATATATTACCAAAATTTCTTTTTACCTTACTGAAGTGTCTAATAATTTTACGAAAATCTGAAACTTTAAAATCAGGCCATAATTTATCAATAAAGTAAAGCTCTGAGTAAGCTAATTGCCATAATAAAAAGTTACTAAGTCTTTTTTCTCCTCCTGTTCTTATTAATAAATCAGGATCTGGCATGCCTTTAGTATACAAATTTTTTTCAAAATTCTTAGATGAAATTTTAATTTTCTTTTTTTTCATTTGTTTATATGCGTTTAATATTTCGTATTTTGATCCATAATTTATTGCCAAATTAACAATTATTTTTTTACAATTATTTGTTATAGCCATACTTTTAAATAAACATTTTTTAATTTTATTTGGTAGAGGATTTAGATTTCCTAGAATTTTTATTTTCACACCATTATTGGAAAGGGTATTAATCTCTTTATTAAAGTAATCTTCTATTAAATTAAAAAGAAATGTGACTTCTTTCTTTGGTCTTTTCCAATTTTCAGTAGAAAATGTATAAAATGTAAGTAATGGAATTTTTAGTTTTATCGACTCTTTTACAAGTTTTTCAATTACGTTGACACCTTTAAGATGGCCAAAATTTCTTGATTTACCTCTTCTTTTGCCCCAACGACCATTACCGTCCATAATAAAGGCGATATGGTTAATTTTATTCATAAAGTAAGAATTTCTTTTTCCTTATCAGTTAAAATTTTTTCAATTGTTGAAATATTTTCATCTGTACTTTTTTGAATTTCGGTTTCATAATTTTTACTTTCATCTTCGCTAATTTTTTTATCCTTAAGCATTTTTTTAATATTATCATTAAAGTCTCTTCTTATATTTCTTATAGAAACCTTTCCTTTTTCAGCTAAATTTTTTAAAACTTTAGTTAATTCTTTTCTTCTTTCTTCGGTTAACTGAGGTATGTGAATTCTGACAGTTTGGCCGTCAACTTGTGGATTAACACCGAGATTAGATTTTTGAATTTCCGAATCTACTAATTTCACATTATTTTTATCCCAAACTTGAATAGATATTGTTCTAGGTTCTGGTACTGTAATTGTAGCAATTTGATTTATGGGCATTTGCTGTCCATATACATCTACTCTAATTAAATCTAACATTGATGGATTTGCTCTGCCCGTTCTTAAAGTACTTAAGTCTTTCTTAAATGCATCTATAGTTTTTTTCATTTTTTGTGAAGCCTCATTTTTATCAAAAGCACTCATAATTAATCAATCCCTTCACCAACTTTATATCTAATAAAATCTAAAACTTTTATTTGATCATTCTTAGAATGTTGTTTTATAACTTGACTGACTTTTAATTTTGTATCCATTATCCATACCTGATTTAAAAGTGTATTATCAGAAACAAATTTTTTAATTTTTCCACTTGCAATTTTATCAATCATATCAGATTTCTTTCCACTATTTTTTAACTCTTCCTTAATAATTTCAAGCTCTTTATCTAGAATATCTTTTTTTATACCACTTTCATCAATAGCAATTGGTGCCTGAGCAGCTACATGCATAGCTAATTTTGGTCCAATTTCTTTTAAATCATTCTCATTTCCATTGCTCAATTGTACAATCGAAACTACTTTACCAACATTTTTTTCAACAGAATTATGAACGTATGAAAAATTTAACCCCTTGTTGTCAAAATATTTACTTCTTCTAATCGTAATTTTTTCGCCAATTTTAGATATAAGAGATATTAAATTTTCGTCTACTGTTTTACCATTTTTCATTTTAGTAACTTTTAGTGAATCTAAATTTGATTTTTTTTCAAAGTTAATTTCAGAAATTTCTTTAGAAAAAGAAATAAAATCTTTATTTTTTGCAACAAAATCTGTTTCACTATTAATTTCTATAGCAGCAATAGTGCCTTTTTTTTCACATACAAGAACTAAACCATCAGCTGCAACTCTTCCCATTTTTTTTGAGGCTTTAGCAATTCCCTTTTTTCTTAAATATTCAATAGATTTTTCAATATCGCCATTATTTTCATCAATAGCAATTTTACAATCTTTAAAACCTACACCTGTAATTTCCCTAAGTTTTTTTATATTTTCTAAGTTTACTTTATTTGACATTTAAAAATTTTATTGGATTTATTTATTGTTATTTAATTTTTTATCTTTTTCTTTAATTATATTTTTTTGATTTGTTTGGTCTGGAATATTTTTTTCATTATTTTTAACTTCATTTTCTGTCAATTCTTTTTTAGCTATATATTTTTTTGCATCTATAATAGTATCTTTAAGAAGTTCACAATACAAATTTATAGATCTTCTTGCATCATCATTCCCGGGTATTGGAAAATTAATTCCTGTTGGATCTGAATTAGAGTCAAGAATTGCAATTATTGGAATATTCAGTTTAACAGCTTCTTTGACAGCAATTGATTCTACGTTTGTGTCAATAATAAATAACATGTTTGGAGTTTTTTTCATATCAGATATACCTCCAAGTGATTTTTTTAGTTTATCTCTCTCACCAGTAAGTTTTAAAATTTCTTTTTTTGTAAAGCCAATATCTTCTTCTTGGGAAAGATCTTTTTCAAGTTTCTTTAATCTCTTAATGGAATTTTGAATTGTTTTCCAATTAGTTAACATGCCTCCTAACCATCTGTGGTTTACATAGAATTGGCTAGTTTCATTTGCCAATTTCAAAACACTTTCTGCAGCTTGTTTTTTAGTTGATACAATAAGAATTTTTCCTCCTGATGAAATACATTTGTGCACCTCCTGCATAGCATCTTTAATTAAAGGCAAAGTTTTAGTCAGATCAATAATGTGTATAGAATTTTTTTCTCCAAAAATAAATTTCTTCATTTTTGGATTCCATCTAAGAGTTTTGTGTCCTAGGTGGACACCTGCTTCTAATAATTGTTTTATAGATACACTTGGTATATTCATAATTTTTCCGGTTAAACCACCACAGCTTTCCTTTCGGACCGGTGGGTTTTCACCCTGTTGCTGTGTGCGAAATTAGATAGTACTTATAATTTATTATAAAAAAAATCAAGTTATTAAAAACTTATTTTCTTAACGTATTCTTTGGTTTTGATGTGATTGAATATACCAATATTAAATTTTCTAAGATTTTTTAATGAAAAAGTATAAATTTTCGATATGTCTTTAACTTTTATTTCAATTTGTGTGTTTCCATCTTCTTTTAATATTTTTTTGAGCTCGTTTAAATCTGATTTATTTTCAACCTCTATCGTAACTTTATTATAATCTACTTTAAGATAGTCCTCTAAACTAATTAGTTTCTTAATATTTATTCTCTTCCCAAAACCAGGATTACTTGAAATTTCTTTTTGTAAGGTAAGTACGAAGGAATTTGCTCCTTTGAGTTTTTCTCGATTTAAGATCAACTGATCAGAAAATAAAAATAATTCAAATTCACTTTGTAGATCACTAAATTTAACTATTGCAAAAGGAGTTCCTTTTGAGGTTTTCTTTTCCTGAATAGACATTATTGTACCTGCAACAAGCGCACTATTTTCTTGGCTTTCATTAAATTTAGCAAATGAAATAACTTTCATTTTTTCAAAATAATCTTTATAGGCTTTTAGTGGATGATCGGACATATAGAACCCAATTGAATGGAATTCATTCATTAAAACTTCGTTATTCGACCACTTAACTTCTTTTTCCAAATCAAAAATAATAGAATCCTGTTCCGAATTTTCAGAAAATAGGCTGCTCTGATTACTAGCTTTTTCTTCCCATAAACTTTTATTAATTTGTATCAACCTAGGAATGGAGTTAAATAAAGCTGCTCTATTTTTTTCTATATTATCAAACGCCCCTGCCTTAACTAGTCCCTCAAGTTGAAGTTTATTAATATCTTTTGGGTTAGTTCTTTTTATAAAATCATTTAATGATTTAAATTCACCATTTTTTTCTCTTTCTTTAACTAAGTTTGATACAGCCTCACGTCCTACACTTTTGATTCCAGATAAAGCATAAAATATTTTATTTTTTTCTGGTTTAAAATCTGCGAAACATTTATTGATATTTGGTCTTATAATTTCTATGTTTAATCTCTTAAGTTCTTCAACAAATTCTCTTAGTTTGTCTGTGTTTGATAATTCTGTAGACATAGTAGCAGCTATAAAAACTTCTTTATGATAATGTTTTAAATATGCAGTTTGATAGGCAATTAAAGCATATGCAGCTGCATGACTTTTATTAAAACCATATTCGGCAAATGGTTTGATTTTTTGAAATATGAATGAAGCAATCTCTTTGTTAATATTATTTTTTACAGATCCTTTTATAAATTTTTCTTCTTGTTTTTCTAATTCTTTTCTTTTTTTCTTACCCATAGCTTTTCTTAGAATATCCGCTTCACCTGGAGTGAATCCTGCAAGTACTTGTGCTATTTGCATTACCTGTTCTTGATAAATAATTATTCCATAAGTAGGTTTAAGAGTTTTCTCTAAACTTTTATGAATATAATCTGGTTTTTTTAATCCATTTTTACAATCATTATAAATTGGAATATTATTCATTGGACCTGGTCTATATAAAGCTACAAGTGCAATAATATCTTCGAATTGTGTCGGTTTCATTTGCCTTAAGGCCGCTCTAACACCTGAGCTTTCTAATTGAAACAAGCCTGTTGTTTCACCCGTCGAAAGCATTTTAAATATCTCGCTGTCGTTTAATGGAATTTTCGAAATATCCAGATCGATTTTTTTATTTTTTAACATTTTAATTGTTTTATCAATTACTGTAAGAGTGTTTAAACCAAGAATATCAAATTTTACTAACCCTGCATTCTCCGAAGAGTGCATATCAAATTGTGTTGATGGTAAAAGCAAATCTGAACTATTGTCTTTATATAATGGAACTTTTTCTGACAACTTTTCTCCAGCTATAACAACGCCGGCAGCATGGGTAGCCAAATTTCTATTCAATCCTTCTAATTTTAATGAAAGCTCAATTAATTTTTTTACTTTAGGATTATTATTTTCTTCCTCTTTTATTCTTGGCTCTCTATCTATGGATTCCTGTAATGTTAATGGTCTTGAAGGATCAAAAGGTATCATCTTACAAATTTTATCTACATGTCCATATGGAAGTCCCAAAACTCTTCCTATATCCCTTAGAGCCATCCTTGCCTTAAGTTTCCCAAAAGTAATAATGTGGGCTACACCACCTTTATATTTTGACTTTAAATATTCAAATACAAGATCCCTTTTTTCCTCACAAAAATCTATATCAAAATCAGGCATAGATATTCTGTCTGGGTTTAAAAAACGTTCAAAAATTAATCCAAATTCAATTGGATCAAGATCAGTAATATCTAAAGAATAGGCCACTAATGAACCTGCCCCAGAACCTCTTCCAGGCCCTACAGGAATGTTATTTTTTTTAGCCCATTTTATATAATCAGATACTATAAGGAAATATCCTGAATAATTCATTTTATTAATAATTTCAATTTCATGAGCAAGTCTTTCACTGTAAATTTTTTCTATTTGTGAATTATTTTTTATATTGGTTTTTTTAAATACAAAATTTTTTAGTCTATTTTCCAAGCCAATTTTAGATTGAGATAAAAGCTCTTCTTTTTCTGTTAAATTTCCAGATATAACTATTGATGGTAAATCAGGTTTAGATTTTTTTAATTTATAGCTAAATCTTTCATGAAAATTATAATTATTTTCCATAGCTTCCGGTAAATCATTATAGAGTTTTTCCATCTCTTTTTGCGTTTTAATATAGTGTTGATTGCTAAATTTTTTTCTATTTTTTTCATCTACATATGTTTTTTCACCAATACATAGTAAAGCGTCATGCGCTTCATACATATCTGGTGATATATAAAAAACTTCTTGTGACGCAATTAATGGAACTTTAAATTTCTTTGACATATTTAAAAAAATATTTTCAATATTTTTTTCTC
>MDTB01122039.1_pt1 | contig 14385 bp, 18 predicted proteins | sample 811161 | NCBI WGS metagenome assembly MDTB01 (sample SAMN05326650, study PRJNA326480) | marine metagenome | isolation source: seawater | place: Mediterranean Sea | collected 2009
CGCTCATAAGGTCCTGGTGGGCATCTGTATGGGTTTGGTGGAGCCACCATAACAAAAGTACCACCTTTCTTCATATTTAAAACCTGATTTCTTAGAAGCTGAACTTGCGTGCCTGATTTCCAGGCATGAGGCATTTTAGTTTGAGCAGCCGCAGAATATCCATTGATACTGTCATATTTTAAATCAATGCCAGGCGAAAGTACAAGTTTATCATAACCCACAGTAGCTCCCGATCCCAACTTCACTGTCCGAGCTGCGTTATTTACGGATAATGCCCAGTCATGAACCACGTTGACTCCGCGATTAACCGATAAACCATAATAGTTATGTCCTATAGAACCATAATTTCGAAATCCACCTAGGTATAAGTTAGAATAGAAGCACGTGTAGTAACGTTTTGATGCTTCAATAAGCGTGACATCTATTGCTCCTTTTGAGTCTTTCGCGAGGTAGCGAGCTGCTGTAGCCCCTCCAGCTCCGCCACCTATGACAACTACTTTAGGTCGAGTTGAACCTGTTGCTATATACGGTGTTGCTAAAACAGCGGCTGATGTTGCCATTAGATTAACAAATGATCTTCTTGAAATTCGTGACATACAGTTTCCTCCAATTAGTGTGCTTTTTATTTTATAAATATTATCCTACCATCTTCTCAAATATAGTAAATTATAAAAAAGCGTTTTGTTCAATACAATTTTATTTTTCATGGGCGCCCGAGGTGAAATACAGGGCTAAAGAAGCAATTTGTTCGTCATCTAGTTGTCCAGCAACAGATCGCATTACGACATTCTTAAGCTCTTTGCTTCTGTAAGCTTTAAGAAGATATACAAACTTTTCTGCATCCAATGCGTTAAGATTGGGAATGCCTTTTTTTGCTCCCTGTTTATGATGGCAGGCGCTACATTGACTTGATAGGTACTGTCCATATTCTAAGTCTGCACCTTCCAAAGGGTTACTTTCTGCAAACCCATTTGAAGCAAATACAAAAGCAATTGAAAATATCAAACAAAACCTAATTTTAAGTCTCCTTCAAATTTAATGTTTATCTAGTTTACCTTTTATTTCCTTAAGGTCAACGTTTCTCTGAGGATAAAAAATTGTTAAAAATGACTTGTAGTTACGTTAATTTTGAACTCATTTAGGCTCAATTTGGTTTATTTTCCTAGGATGTTTAGTTAGAAGTTGCTTGTAGGGCAATTTTGAAAGATTGGATAGTTGGTTCCAAATTCGCACTATTTTTTCCTACGATATCAAAGGCAGTTCCATGAGCAGGAGTAGTGATTGGAATAGGCATCCCGCCTTGCACGGTAACTCCCCTGTCAAAGCCAAACGCTTTTAGGCCGCACTGTATAGCATCATGATACATACCGACGAGGCAATCGTAGTGCTTATTTTTAAATGCAGTAATGAAAGACGTGTCGCAAGGTAATGGTCCGTTCACATCGATTCCTAAGCATCGTGCTTCTTCAATCGCAGGGATTATCTCATCCTTCTCTTCGGTTCCAAATTCAGCGTGCGGGTTCAGAGCTTGTACAGCAATCCTTGGCGATTTTAATCCGTTTAATTTCATAGTTTCATTTATAAGTTTTATAGGTTTTAAAATATTTTCTTTAGTTATAAAACGCGGCACATCTTTTAGCGCAATATGAGATGTCACGCGAGCAGTCCAAAAATTATCTACTACGTTAAATTCACAAAAAAAGTCAGATACATTCAGTTTTTCAGCTATAAAATTTAGTTCATCTTTATACAGATTACCGGCAAGATGTAGGCTGGTCTTATTGAAAGGTCCAAAATTAATCGCGCTGATTTTTCCTTGATTAGCCAATTCAAGCGCATAGTTCAGCGCACGAATTACGCTTTCACCTGAAGATGCAGAACATTCAGCCAGTTTGTATGGTGAATTCTGACCTTCTGAAATGTCTAAGAAATATTTTTTTTGTTTTTTTATAACGACTTCACTTAAATTCTTAATGAATTCAATATCGGTATTTTTGTTTGCGACTTTTTCTCCAGACTCAAATATTTGTCTTTCTCCAACAACCACGATATTTGTGTTGTCAGTCACTCGATCATTTAATAAGCGAGAAATAAGTTCAGGACCAATTCCAGAGGGGTCCCCTAAAAGTACTGCAATGGGCAAGTTATTGTTTTTCATGATGACAAATTTTTATATTTTTTAAAATTGGGTATGAAAGACTTAGGACACTTAAAATTGACATGTAGTTTTTTTAATAAACCAAAAGTACCATATTACGATTTTATCGATCTGGTAAAGGAATTAATATAAAGTTGCAAATGAGTAAAAGAAAACGTTAGGTTAAAATTATTTTGTTAACTTCAAAAGGATTGAATCATTGACATTTCCAGCTTTGTAAAATTAAGTGAAGATCCTAAATGGGAGGAATTATGAAAATTATTAAATATAGCAAAATTATTCTAAAATCGACAATTGTGTCGATGGGACTCGTAGCTTTTTGTTCAGGTCACTTAGTTGTTGCAGAAACGCCGCCTGCTATTCAAGCAATTACTCACGCTGGTTTTGGAGGTGGAACTGATGTAACAACTAGGATGATGCTATTACGAGCACGTCGGGTTCTCAAGCAAGACATGCAGCTTGTGAACAAAAAAGGCGGTGGTGGTGCGGCATCAATGGACTACATGATGTCATTACCAGCAGACGGACAACATACTTTAACGTGGACGACTGGTCATGCTGTTTCAATGGCTTTAGGTAAAACCAATGTGAGTCTCACTGATATGCGTCCTCTTGCACGAGGCACAGATGATCCACAATTATTTGTAGTTAATTGTAATGCTGATATCAAGGATGCCGATGTGTTTATTAATACTCAAAAAAGCAAATCCTTATCTTATGGAACGACACACACAGGTGGTATTGATGATGTTAGTGCAGTAGCATTTACAAAAAAAGGTGGTTTAAAAGATCCCAAAATAGTCGCCTACAAAGGTGTTGCTCCAATTAAAACGAATTTAATTAAGGGTGACATTGACGTTGGTGTACTAAATCTAGGAGAGGCTTTAACAGAAATCAATGAAGGTCTTCTCTGTGTCTCAATAGTTTTAGCTAATGATCGGATGGCTAAGATCGGAGATAGTCCAACAGCAAAGGAACTAGGGATTCCGGTCTCATTATCAACAGTACGTGGTTTTGTTACCAAAGCCGGTGTGCCGGATGAAAGAGCAGCTGAACTTGAAGCTGGAATGCTCAAGGCAATGGGTCACAACTATTATAAAAACTTTCTCACGGAAATAGGTCTTGATGATACCAGTGTTGTTGGCGCAGACGAGTGGGGCAAGCAGATGGAGTCTATGCTCTCTGATATGACAGCAGCTCTCAAAGATTTGGGCTACATAAATTAAGAACTATTTTTAGTAGTTGTTGATGATAAAGAAAACACAAAATGATAAAGGGACGGAGTTTTTGTTTTCGTCCCTTTTCAAGACGGATGCTTTCGTAGTATCGACTCTAATAATTTTGTGTTCAATTGTTTTATTCTTAGTTACTTTAAATTTTGATAAAGTTCCGCCAATTTTAAATCGTGGTATTCAGCCTGCGACTTTTCCAAAGATATTGTTGTTATTAATAATATTTTTATCATGTTTTAATTTGTTTTTATCTTTGAAAACTCCGTGGAAAGTTCAGTCAAGACTTCCAAAGCATTTTTATCAAACAATGTTCATACTATTAATTTTTGGTATAATTTCAAAGAATATCGATTTTTTCCTTGGGCTTGCATTTTTGTCAGCAACTATCGCTTTTAGTTGGGGTGAACGTCGCATTCTTCCAATCTTTTTTGTATCAGTAATATTTCCGCTTTTGGTTTTTTTATTGTTTGAAAAGATGTTAAATTTACGTTTCCCGGGCGGGTTACTCACAAATTTATATTATTATTAAATGGAAAATATTATTTTCATGTTGGCTCCTTTATTCAGCGTCAAACTTTTCGCTGCGCTTTTATTTGGAACATTGATTGGGCTTATTTTAGGAATTCTACCTGGCCTTGGACCAACAACTGGTGGGGCGTTAATCTTACCTTTTACAATAGCCTTGGACCCGCTATCTGCCATAATACTCCTAACCTCAATTTATTGCGCTGGAACATATGGTGGAGCGATAACTGCTGTACTTATTAATACGCCAGGAACCCCAGCAGCGGCAGCTACATGTCTTGATGGTTACCCACTTGCGCAGAAAGGTGAGGCTGGTCGCGCTTTGGGAATAGCAACGATAGCAAGTACGTTTGGTGGTATTTTTAGTGTTTTTGTTTTAGTGGCATTTGCTCCACTTTTAGCTCAAATTGCTTATGAGTTTGGTCAGCCTGAATATTTCGCTTTGGCAATTTTTGGACTAACAATGTTGGCCTCAATTGGGGAGGGGTCTCCAGTTAAAAATTTGATTGCTGGAGCTTTTGGTATTTTAGTGTCCACTGTTGGTAAAGATTTCATGACTTCCATTGATCGATTTACTTTTGGAATAAACGAATTATCCGAGGGTATAAATTTTATTCCTGTTGTGGTTGGACTTTTTGCAATTAGTGAAATGCTCATCCAGTCAACACTGTTAACTCAAATATTCAATAGAGTCGCTTTAAAGGCAATTAAACTTCCCAAAAAAAATGATTATAAGTTAATTTGGAAAACTATCTTGAGGTCATCCGGTATTGGTTCTTTTATTGGGGTTTTGCCCGCTGAAGGTGGAACGGTTGCATCGCTAATTGGCTATTCTGAGGCAAAAAGGTGGTCAAAAAATCCAGGGGATTTTGGTAAAGGGTCTATCGAAGGTATTGCGGGTGCTGAAGCAGCAAATAATGCAGCTACTGGTGGTGCCATGGTCCCAACTCTAGCCTTGGGTATTCCCGGTAGTGCAACTACTGCGGTTATTTTAACGGGGTTGGTTATTCACGGTGTTAGACCTGGTCCGGCACTTTTTAGGGAACAGCCAGATTTTTTATATGGAATATTTGGAGCTATGCTTTTTGCCAATATTTTATTTTTTATTTTTGGATTTTTTGGTGCAAAAATTTTTGCTAGAGTCACGTTAATCCCGAACCAACTATTGTGGCCAATGATTTTTTGTTTATCCGTCTGCGGTACTTACTCATTGAGTCAGTCTTATGTGGATATTTGGATCATGTTGATATTTGGTGTCCTTGGTTTTTTTATGCGAAGGTTTGGATTTTCGGTAGTTCCTGTCATAATTGGTTTAATTTTAGGCGAGTTAGTTGAAGGCACCCTGCGACAATCACTCGTAATTTTTGACGGCAATTGGCTAATGTTTTTACAAAGACCCATTGTTGTTTTATTTTTTATTTTGTCAATTTTGGCGTTGTCAATGACATACTTTAGACGACAATGAGTGTAGTTTTTTAATTTACTTTGCTAAGTTTTGGTGCTTGCAAATAACATAAAAACGGTGAGTGAATTAATTTTTTTTTTATAGGACTCTCTAAATAAAAAGATATTTAAATTTTTTTTAAAAAAAGTTCTAAAAAAGAACCTTTTTATGTCGTTGTCTGATATATAAGGGGTAATGAGCAGTAACTATCCATGTGTAGCTGAAGGAGTCAGTTTTTGACTTTCTTCAGCACCCCTTGAATTTTAGCTAACAACACGCTAGATAGCCATTAAATGGGCGAATTGCATGTTTAAATTAAAAATTAAACTATTTTTTTTATCTTTAGTTAATATTTTTATTCTGACTTTTTTTCTTGCCATTGCATCTTTTGCTGAGGTTTATAGTATTCCTGGAGACAGTGATATAAAATTTCAATATAAAGTTGGTTTTGCTGTTTTTGAAGGAAATTTTAAAATCAAAGACAGTATTTTTAATTTAAATAAAAATAAACCAGCTGCTTCGCAATTTCATCTCTCTTTTGATTTAAATCGAAGTTCTGCAGGGTTTTTTATAGCTACGAAGGCTATGCTAAGTAAACCAGTTTTATATGCGAAAAAATATCCTGAGATTGCATTTAAAAGCCGATCTATGTCACTGTTGGGTGAACAATTCGAAATTTATGGTGACTTGACTATTAGAGGAGTTACTCGTGGAATTAATTTAATTGTTACGCCTCTGGGGTTTGATCCTGAGAACCTAGAATACCCGAAAGAACTGGAGTTTCAGATTAGCGCAGAAATCAAAAGAGATGAATTCGGAGCGGTAGGTTATTCCGGATTGGTTGGTAATATTATAAAATTGCATGAAACGATAACATTATTTCCTACTTTTTCTTCAAATGAATAATTTTATTAGTTTATTTGATTATATTTAAAATTTTTGATTAAAAAAAATTAATTCGAAAGATCAGGCGTAACTTACTTGAATTATAATTTTTTGTTTTATATCAAGCCAATGACTAAAAGACGAAAAGATGTAAAACGAAAATTGATAGCGTTACTCTACGGGGTAGTCTGTCATGGACTCTTTTTCTTAGCCGGGCTATCGATGTTTGTATCGCTTTATAACGGTTTTTTATGGTCGCTAACGGCAAATTCTTCTGAATTTTCGTACTTTTTAAATGGGTTTTTGTTAATACAGTTTCCACTTTGTCATTCCTTTCTGCTGACTACATCAGGTAAAACAGTTTTGAGATGGTTTTGTAGCCGTACGTATAAAAACACATTAGATACCACGATTTATGCGTCGATAGCTTCTCTTCAATTACTATTATTATTTTTGTTTTGGTCTCCAACCGGTGTTGTAATTTGGGTCGCGCAGGGGGTCTTATACTACGTATTACTAGTTGGTTACCTTGCAGGATGGTTGGCTTTGGCAATCAGCTCAGCGCAGGCTGGGTTAAGTGTTCAAACTGGGTCGTTAGGTTGGGTCTCATTATACAAAAAAGCAAAAGTGAATTTTCCAGATTTGCCGATCAATGGTTTGTTTAAATTTGTTAGGCATCCAATATATTTGTCTTTTTCAATTATTTTGTGGGTTAGCCCATATTTAACTCTGGATAAATTAATTGTTGCGTCTTTCTATACTTTTTATTGCCTTCTAGCACCTTTACTCAAAGAAAAAAGACTTCTCAAAATTTATGGTCATCGGTTTAGACAATATCAATTAGTGACACCTTACTTTTTTCCCAAAATAAGATTTTTTTTAAAAAAATAAATTATTTAAAATCTGGATTATGTTTTGGTTGATTAGTAATTTTTATCTTGTTTTTGCTGCGCTTAATAGGCTATTTTGATACAGCTAATAGTTATAGAGGATAAAATGTGTTTTTTTTGTGAACTATCTAATCCGATCCAAAATAATGTTTCGAATGTCGAATCTACAAATTTTTTAGAATCTGTTGGCTGGATATTTGTTGGAGGTATTTGGTTGATCATCCTATATCAAATGTACCGAAAGTTCAGTAGTGAAACAGTTAAGCACAAAACGTGGAATTGGCATGGTAGATCGCTACATTGAAATAAATGTTTTTGTGTTAAGACCAGTTATCTATTGCTGAAAGATTGAAAAATTCTTAGGGCATAATTTATCATTTGAAAATTTCATTGGATTTATTCTAAGAATTTTTGTTTTGAAAATTGGGTTAATTTTGTCTGCAAGTTATCTAGACTTTTTTTATTGAGTTTACCCTCATCAATTTGAAGGTTAAATCCATCGCCGTGTAAATTTATGATTTTTTTAGAATCGTTATTAGTTTTCATCACTTCGAAATATCTAATTTTTCTCAAAAATCCCTTTACTTGCACTTCTTTTGGTTTGGCAAATTTAAAGTATTCTGAAACAAGAAGTTTGGTTTCTTCGGACACATTTACTGACCCAGGGTTGGCAAGTGATTCTAATCTGGATGCAAGATTTACTGTGCTGCCCATTGCTGTATAATCAAGTCGGTCTTCGCTACCAAAATTACCAACTGTGCATATTCCAGTATTTATTCCGATCCGCGTTTTGAGGGGTTCTCTTAGACCAAAATTTTTTCCCCAATAATTTTTCAAATTTTCCATTTTTTCTTGCATCTCAAGAGCCATTTCCAAACATTTTCTAGCATCATCTTCTATTCCGTTGCTTTCTGGATCTCCAAAAAAAATCATAATTCCATCGCCAATAAATTTATCAATTGTACCTCCAAATTTGAGTGCGATTTTTGACATTTCGTTTATATAAAAATTAAGTAGATTTGTCAGTTCTTCAGATTCCAATTCATCTGATATTGTTGTAAAGCCAACTATATCAGAGAAAAAAATAGTTAATTTTTTACGATAACTTTTTATTCTTACGCTTTGTTTTCCAGTAAATATTTGTTTGTGAATTTGTGGCGACAAGTACTTAGAAAGTTGGGATGAAATTTTTTCTAACTGTGCTGATTTAAGCAGAGCCTCCGCTTTTGAGTCTTCGGCAACTTTTTTCTGGATAGAGAGCTGATTTGAAAGTGATTTTCTCATATTGGCTTCCAACTTGAGTTTTGACACCTCTTTTTTAAGCATTTTAATTTCTGTATCTTTATCGTCATTGTTCATTTCATTGCTTTCAAATTTAAATTGAAATTAAATTAGTTTACCATATTTCACCTGTAATCTTCGTCTTTAAGTTTTCATTTCATGAAACAGAAAAAATAAAATATCAAATATAAAGCTATTTAAATTTGTTACATTCACTCCCGTTATTTTGTATCTGAAAGTAAAAAAACTCTTTTTGATGCTTTTACGGTCACGAGGCTCGTCGCGATTAAAGATTTTTGATTTTCACAAACATTAAAAACATCTGCGCGAGTGTGAAAAATGCTACGACCAGCCCTCAAAACATTTGCCTGACTTATCATAACCTTACCTGGGCTTTGAGAAAGGAAATTTATTTTAAATTCAATAGTCAAAGGTTGATACTGATCCTCCATGAGTGAAAAAGCAGCAAATCCCGCCGCATTATCAGCAATAGTTGCAATAACGCCACCATGAATTAAACCGTGTTGTTGGGTAAGTTTCTTGTTGAAAGGTAGTATGATTTCGCAGTGCCCTTCCCCAAGGTTACCAAATTTTGCTCCCAAAACACTCATAAATTTTTGTTTTTTAAAACTGGCTACTAATTTTGTATTCATTGGGCTTCCTTCTACCAATGTAACATTCAGTTAACTTTATTGTATGGAGTGGGTTCAATTGGTTCAACAACTATCTTTTTCCAACATATAAGACGAAATATTTTAAATATATGGTGGATGGATAAAATTTGAAAAAGAGAGAATATTTGATATGATCGCCATACTCTAAATTTCAAAAAAGTATTAATTTTAAATTTATATAAAAGTACTTTTTTGAGCGAAACCTGACATGTTGTTATTGGATCAAGCGTGCTAAACATTTACCATGAGCGTGTCGTTTAAATTTCTGAGTTTGTAATTATTACTTATCGCTAGGGCGAAAACTGGCCATCAATCTAGAGAGGGATGAAAATTGGGTAATAATATAAAAATGCAAATGGCACTTGCAATGTTAGAACAACACGAAAGAGGACTTAAGTTTAATAATCTGTCAAATGCTTTATCGCCTAGAAGTCTATTAGAAGCTTATGATGCTCAGGATTATTTTCACAAATTATCGAATCGGGGCGGATTAGGGGGTTACAAAATTGCACTGACATCAAAGGTTCAGCAAGAGTTAACAGGTGTAAAACACCCTTTATATGGCGGAATTTTTTTAAATGAGATTAGAACTGGTCCAACATTACTGGCATTTGAAAACCGCCAAAGTTTAGGATTGGAGTTTGAACTCGCTGTAACGCTTGCCCAGGACGTGCATGAAGGTCACCAGGTATTCGATGAAAGCGAGATATTAAACATCATTGATAAGGTCTATCCTGCTTTTGAGATCATAATAGATCGGAATGCTGACTACACCGATTTGGACGCATTTTCAATGGTAGTTGATAATGTTTGGTGTGGAGGTATAATTTTAGGGGAGCCCCTACAAAGCTGGAAAGAAATGAACCTAAACAAACTTGAGGCAACGCTAAAATGGAATGAAAACCCACCTGAAAAAGCATTTGTTGGGGATGCGGATCCCTTGAGATCATTGTGGTGGGTGATAAACGCTTTAATTGGGCGGAATAAGAAGATTCCGAAAGGAAGTGTGATAATTACAGGAAGTGTATTTCGTACGCGAAACGTACACGTAGGCGATCAAGTTCATTACAGTATTGGTAGTTGTTCGGAAGTTAGTGTGAATATAGTTTAGTTTCACTAAAATCAGTAATTGTCTTAAAATTAGACTTATCTAAAAAAAGAAGGTTTTGTAATCTAAAAACATTTTTTATTTTACTGCTACTTTTAATGTACCAAGTTTATCTATGAAAATTTCCATCGTGTTGCCTCTACTGATGGGGCCTACTCCGGAAGGGGTCCCCGTCAGAATGACGTCTCCTGCATCTAATTCAAAATAATTGGAAAGATAAGAAATTATCTCTGGGACTTTCCAAATCATTTGGTTCAAATCTCCGATTTGCTTTATAACTCCATTAACTTTGAGGGAAATGGTGCCTTGGGCCAAATGACCAACGTTACTTACTGGATTGATTGGTCCAACGGCCGCTGATCTTCAAAAGATTTCCTTATCTCCCATGGTAGGCCCAGCTTTTTTTGCGCACCTTGTAGATCATGCCTCGTCACATCCATAGACAAAGCGTAACCGTAAACGTGATGAACAGCGTCAGCTAGCTTTTAATATTAACTCCTCCTAATTTTAACATTACAGCTAATTCAGCCTCATATTGTACATTTTTAGATTGGGAAGGATAAGGAAAAATCCCTGAAAAGTCCAAATTATTTGGATTTTTTTGAAAGAAAAAAGGAGTCTCTTTGCCAGGGTTGTGGCCCATTTCAATGGCGTGGGCAACATAATTTCTTCTAATACAATATACTTTTCGTACGGGAAATAATTTTTGGTGTTAGCGACAGGCAGTTCCACGCTTACTGGCATTGGTATCACATATTTTGAGACACCATCCTCCATTCTATGCTTGTTAATGAGAAAAAGTATATTACAATATTTTATAACTGAACTTCATTAGGTCGACTAAATCATCGGCAATTCCGTTGATAGCTCCGCCAATAGTACCACATCCTGAAACAATAATTGAAGTCAATAATAAAATAAAAATTAATGATGATCGCATTAAAAAGGCTCCCAATTAAATAACTGTTCTATTTGTTAATTTGAATTTACTTAATATTCTATTTAATAATCTGTCATTAAAACCCATTTGAAGAAATTGATTATTTGTTAAAAAAACGTTTAGCTTTAATATTTAGGTCATTACTTTTCATTTGAGCCTAGCTTCGGTAATGACCGGGAAGCTAGTAAAGCCAAACCGTCCTTCTGTTTCGGCGATAGATAATTGTTTCCTCCAGTCACCGACCTTTTCCTCGGATACTCCTTGGCTTAAAGCAAAACGAGCAAGAACTTCTTCGGAAAATTTTGCAGGAGAGTTTTCGTGCCGGTTAGTGATAAGAAAAGCTAAACTCCGACTGCTAATATTTCCAAACCCTGCTTTAGTTAGTCTCATATCTAATTCCATCGGTAACATTTGATGATGGCAATGGGCTTTGAAAGAATCGTGTATAAGTGTGTTTAAACGAGTTTCTGGCCCATGAAATTTAAAGTGTTCCCAAAGAACTGATACGTTTACAAATTTTGAATTTTGTTTAAGAACTCGGGCGATTTCGAGTAAGGCGCTGTCAACATCCTCAATATATTCTAGTGTCTGTGTTGATGTGGCTAGATCTATTACATTATCGGTTAATGAGTTCTTGTGTGCAGAGCGACATAGTAATTCTACATTGCTTAGGTTTGCGCAACGGTCATTTGCAGCCTCGAGTTGAGCCTCACTTGGGTCAAGTCCATAGACTTTACCGGTTTCTCCAACAGCCAGCGCCAAGTTTTCAAGCAAATGACCAGCTCCACACCCAACATCGAGGATAGTTTGTCCTTTTATAACTTCCAAAGATTCTAGAATTTCTTGCCGTCGTTGAACTCCCGCGGAACTTGCTGCCATACGCTGCTGTAATTTGCTACCTTTTGTATTGAATAACATATGTCATACTCAAGTTTTTCACCATTTTTAATCACCAAAACTTTTCAAAGTTAATTAGAAATTGCATAATTTTGTTATCTAGGAATCAATTGTTTTTATTTTGTAATTTAAGTTTGCAAATTTCTGCGTGATATTTAGTCAATAATGTAGATTTGATTAATTAATAGGCATTTCAGGCCAATATCGATTTAAACCGTTCAAAAACAGTACCAAAACTTCACTGTAAAGGCTATAATAATTGTAGAGATATATTCCTCCCTAAGCTATCTCTGTGAGCTCTACGTGTTGTCCTCCTAGACGATAGACAACACGTAGGTTCAACAAACTGCCCTAACACGATACGTTAAAATTGACCGAACGCCAAGAAAAATAATTTTAAAGTTTTACCGTTAGGCTCAAACGGTTTTTATTAAACAAGTTAACAGAAAGTATTGTGACCATTATCAATTAATAAATAGGAGATGTTATTAAAGAGATACGAAATGCTGGCAATATGACAATTATTTTGGTTGAACAATACTTTGAATTTGCTTTTGATTTATCTGTTTAATTTTTGCTATGAAAAGGGGTAAAATTCTGATTAATGGTAGTACTGCTTCTGTTGTAAAAAAAGTTTAAAGACTCAGTAAGCATTTAATAATTGAGATTTTAAAAGCGATTTTGCATCGAAGATGAAGAGCTAAGGAAAATTAATGAAACTTGAAACGGAAATACTCCCTAAACACCAACGAGCAAAGGGTCGAGTTGAGATTGGTTTTGTTTTTAAAAAAAATAGTTATTCTTTAGCTCATCTTTATCAATCTGGATGCCTAAAGGCCTTACTACCGAAAAATCATTCACATGTACCTGAAGCTGTTTTAATCAATACATCCGGTGGCATTACTGGAGGTGATAAACTTAATATCGGTGTTGAATTAAAGGAGAGAGCTCAAGCAACGGTAACAACGCAAACTGCCGAGAGAATCTATAAAGCAAGTCATGGTTTTGGAAAAATTAAAGTACAATTAGATCTAAATCAGGATGCTTCTCTAGATTGGCTTCCTCAAGAAACAATATTATTTGATAAATCTGCCGTAAAACGGGAAATAACAGTGAATATGCATAAAACATCAAAATTATTTATGGTTGAGTCAATCATACTGGGTAGGGTAGCTATGGGTGAGGCGTTAACCAATAATTGTTTTCTAGATCATTGGCGAATTGTACAAGAAAATAAAATACTTTATGCAGAGTCCTTAAAGCTATCAAATGCTAATGATCTCTTAGGAATTACGACTCTTGGAGAAAATAAAGCTCTGGCGACACTACTTTACGTGGCGCCAAACGCGGAAGAAAAACTTCAGCACATGCGTGCTTTGCTTAAGCAATGTGATTTAATAAGTGCTGCAAGTGCTTGGGGTGGAAAGCTAGTAACAAGATTAATTACGGATAGTCCGCAACGTCTTCGCGAGGCATTAATTTTTATAATCTCCGAGTTTCGCAAAAAACAACTACCCAGAGTTTGGCTTATGTAAGGAGATCTTATGAATTTAACACCACGAGAGAAGGACAAATTATTAATTAGCATTGCAGCAATAGTGGCTCGCAACAGGTTGAAGCGAGGTGTCAAATTAAATCATCCTGAAGCAATAGCTATAATTACCGACTTTGTAATTGAGGGAGCGCGGGATGGTAAGTCTGTGGCGTCGCTTATGGAGGAAGGTGCGAAGGTTATTTCAGTAGAGCAATGTATGGAAGGTATTCCAGAAATAATTCATGATGTGCAAGTAGAAGCAACCTTTCCAGATGGAACTAAGCTAGTTACAGTTCATCATCCAATCAGATAATGGAGGTATAGATGGTACCAGGAGAAATTTTTTGCATAAATGGGAATATAAAGATCAATGACGATCAAACTTCAATTAGTGTCTCTGTTGCAAACTCTGGAGACCGGCCGGTTCAGGTGGGCAGCCATTATCATTTTGCCGAGACTAATGAGGCATTAATTTTTGATAGAGAGCGTACAAGAGGTTTTAGACTTGATATCGCAGCTGGGACAGCGGTCAGATTTGAACCAGGTCAAACTAAGGATGTGTCCCTAGTTCCGTTCGGAGGCTTTAGAAAGATCTTTGGTTTTAACCAAAAAGTAATGGGAGACCTTTAATGTCAACACTATCCCGAAAAACATATGCTGATATGTATGGCCCTACAACAGGTGATAAAATCCGCTTGGCTGATACTGAGCTATTTGTTGAGGTCGAATACGATCTTACAACCTATGGTGAGGAAGTAAAATTTGGTGGTGGAAAAGTAATCAGAGATGGGATGGGTCAATCGCAAGTAACTCGCGA
>MDTB01143839.1_pt1 | contig 14385 bp, 12 predicted proteins | sample 811161 | NCBI WGS metagenome assembly MDTB01 (sample SAMN05326650, study PRJNA326480) | marine metagenome | isolation source: seawater | place: Mediterranean Sea | collected 2009
CACTACGATATCGCCTTTGGAAACGACCCCGATTTTGATCGGCATGGAATCGTCGCGCCCTCCTGCGGGCTGCTCAATCCCGCAGGCGGAGCCTACTGGCATGCCATCCGCGACACCTATGGACTCAACCTAGACATTCGCAACGACACCCCCGATCCCACCTTTGCCTTCATGCACCGCGATCTCGATGGAAAAACTCGCATGGATTGCTCCTCTCCTTTTGCCATGGCCGGACTCATCGAACTCAAAGACCACTACGATATCGCCTTTGGAAACGACCCCGATTTTGATCGGCATGGAATCGTCGCGCCCTCCTGCGGGCTGCTCAATCCCAACCACTACCTAGCCGTTGCCATTGAATATCTCTATACCCACCGCCCCCACTGGCCGACCAACGCCGGTATCGGTAAAACCCTCGTCAGCTCATCCATGATCGACCGCATTGCCCACGAACTAAACCGTGAGCTACAAGAGGTCCCCGTCGGTTTCAAATGGTTTGTCAGCGGGCTCCTCGAAGGCACTGCCGCCTTCGGGGGTGAAGAATCCGCAGGCGCCTCTTTTCTTCGGCATGATGGCACCGTTTGGAGTACCGATAAAGACGGCATCATCCTCGCCCTCCTTGCCGCTGAAATTTGTGCCACAACCAACCAAGATCCCGGGCACCATTACACCGCCATGACGCAACGCCATGGAACCCCCTACTATGCACGAATCGATGCACCCGCCACCCGCAAAGAAAAACAGCAACTCGCCGCACTCGTGCCAGAAAATGTCACGACCGAAATCCTCGCCGGCGAATCCATCACCGCCAAACTCACCTGCGCACCTGCCAACGGAGTCCCCATTGGAGGACTTAAAGTCTGCACCAAAAACGGCTGGTTTGCAGCCCGCCCCTCTGGAACCGAAGAGATCTATAAGATTTATGCGGAAAGTTTCATCGCTCCCGAGCACCTTCATCAAATTCAAGAAGAAGCACGAGCTATTGTCGCATCCGCCTTGAGCACCTAAAGCGCTGGACTAATAACGCTGCGCCTTTGGCGCCGTCGGGAATACGCGCTCACAACGCTCATTAAAATACCGACCCACCGGTATCTGCTTCAATTTATCGAGCTGCTCAAACATCCACTCATTGGAAGCCGAATGATGCATAATACGACCCAACTTATCATACATCACCACCACATTCGCAACATACTTTCTGCCCCGTCGATCCCCATCATGGACATACTCCATAAACTCAATTGGCTCACCAGAAAATGTATGCGAAAACCCATTGATCTGCGATGGAACAAACGTGCTTTGCTGCCGATCAATCAAAATGTAAGCATCCCCAATCAACTCCTGCCCAATCGCAAAATATTCGACCCTAATCTCATGATTATACGGCTTTGAATTGCTTTGCTTCACCCGTGCCCCAAACGTTAGGTCATTAATCCGCGGCGGTTCCTCTTCAAGAAACGGGGTTGTTTGGATAGAGCGAACGGCACTCGTCTTCACAAAATCAATTGAATAGGGCGGTGCACTGGATAGATCAATAAACTCTCGATCTGGTTCACTTAACTCCCTCAGCGCCACCTTCCGTTGCTTTCCATCGGCCCGCTTCAGAACCGCTTGATCCCCCATCGTAGAAATATACGCCGCCTCGATCTCCTGCCCGTTCATAAAACGCCACATTCGAAACGGGCTCACGTTTTCCTCTTCCACCACCACGACTTCCTCCTCCTGTTTTGAAGCCGCAAAATCATAATCTCGAAAGATCGGTCCATTCGTAATGGCCGCTTCCCCCGGCACCAAATTTTTAAAGATTTCATCCAACAGATTCCGCGAAGGCTCATCGGTCTTAAACATCGGAAGAATGGGGCCGCCCTGCCGATTCTCAGCATACGTCTGGCCCTCCACCTCAACGGTTAGCATGGCGCTAAATGCCCCGCCCGGCACCTCCCCAATCATGATATCCAGCTCACGCGGTTCCCCCGCCTGCAACTCAATCCAATCCCCCACGCGTGCTAAATTATTGCCCAAATAAAACCGGAAATTATTTTTTGCATCACTGCGCCAATCGCCCCCAATCGTACTGATCCCCCAGTTTCCCTCATCCGGCCAACAAGCACTAAGCACCACTTCGCCATCCACCGCGATCACCATCACATCATCCCCGTTCCCCCAAAAACGAATCTTGGTATCTTCATGATACACCAACGGTCCTTTATAATGCGCCATCCAACACCAACCCCCCGTCTCAGATTCCCCAAACGCATTCGGTGCCACAGAAGAACGCACCGGTGGAATCATAAACGCCGTCGCATATAACTTCTTCGGAGATCGATAAAATTGAGCTAACCGAGACGTCCGGAACCCATCTCGAACAAACCGACGCAACTCCTCTGAAAACTGCGAAGGATCCATAGGAATCGGACGCCCCGTCCGGTCCCGTTTAAAATCATAAAACGTACCCACAAAATCATTCCCGATGGTCTGTCCACCGCCAAACAACGTCATCTCATTTAAATCCGGCATAAGATCAAATCCACCCAAACCCGCACTTAATCCATCCGCAACCCCACTCAACTCCGGCAACTGAATATCCGGCATACTCGCCGACTTCATCTTCGTCACAATCCGCTGCGTCGGCTTCGGCTTCGCCGTCTTCTTCACTTTCACCTTCGGCTTCTTCAACTGCATCTTTGGGCGCTCCACCGGTGCCGGCGGAACAAATTTCTTCTCCTCCTTCTGCTGCACCGTAAAGACCACCAACAAGCCCGCCAATAAAAACAATGCCGCATGGATTACCAAACTGATCACAAAGCCGCTTGGACCGCCTTTCGTGATCTTGCCCGGTTGGGCCGCTTTGGATTTACGCTTCCACATGCTTATAACGCCTTACTAAAACTTAAACTCTCTACACCCGCCGCCGCACACGCATCCATCACATCAATAATCCGCCAATGGCGTGCATCCTGATGCGGCACAATATTGACAAAGAACGGACTCTGCTGAGATCGCGCAATCTGACGCAACCCCATCACCTGTACCACCAAATTTTTTAAATCACGATCCGCCTGCTGGAAACGCAATCCCTCCAGTTCCACAACCCCATCGGACATAACCTCAATGAGCACCTCAACCGGCACCACCACCATCTCCTCCTGCGCCACATTTGCAGGCAACACAAAAGAGATATCTCCCTCTTTCTTGATCAGCGAAGCGGTCACCATAAAATAGATCAGCAACAGAAAAACCACATCAATCAACGGCGCGATTTGCAACTCCAACTTCACCTCTTCTTGATTTCTTGTCAGATTCATCTCACTCCTCGAACGCAGCATAAATCAGGTCGTTCGCACCCACCTCTGCACACGCTGTCATCACTTTCTCATTCACCTTATATTTCGTCTGGGCATCACTCCGAATGAAAACACGCAAAGCAGGATCCGCCTCTATCTCCAAAGCCAACCGCTCTTTGAGCTCCTCAAACGACACCTCCACCTGCCCCATAAAAAAACGCTCATCCTCACGCACCGTGATCATCACCCGCCCCGTCGTATCTTCCGGCACCTTGGCATAGACCGCCGCCGGAATCTCCACCTGCGGCTTCTCATCAATTATTTGCGATGCCACAATAAAAAAAATCAACAACAAGAAAACCATATCGATCATCGGAGACATATCCAACTCGAGGTCATCATCGTTCTGTTTAGGTGCCAGCCGCATCTTATTCGCCTTCCATCTTCTCCAAGGTATCCAGATCAATAAAACTCACCGGCCGTTTGCCTGACTGCAACGCATCGAATAAAAACCCCACATTTCGACCCAATGTCGCTAACGTTTTCTGGAATCCCTTCTTAAAGAAGAAAAAGAAGAACATCGCCGGAATCGCAATCACCAACCCCGTCGCCGTCGTAATCAACGCCTCCCCAATATTCGCCGCCAAAAGCTCGGGTTTGCCCATGCCCGTAGTACCCATTGTATTAAAGGCCTTAATCATCCCCGAAACCGTTCCAAGTAGACCCAACATCGGCGCACTCGCACCAATAATCGAAAGATAATCAATCGGCTTCATCAACTTCGATGTCTGCTCAATCGACGCCTCCTCAACCGACTCTTTCACGTTCATAAAATCGATGACCTCATCATCCAAGCACCGCTCTAAACCCGCGCCAAGCGTATTGGCAAATAACGACGGATTTTTGCGGCAATAAATCAACGCACTCTTCACCTTCCGTCCCATCATCATCTCCAACAAAGCAGGCATCTGCTCATGATGTAACAACACCTTCGGACGCAGATTCATAAAGTTTTGTATAATTAAGGTAACCATAAAAATCGAAAACCCACCCAACGGCCACATCGCCCAACCACCGGTTTTAATCAGCTGTAATAAACTCACCTGGGAAGCTGGCTCACTCCCCTGTGCAAAACCAACACTCACCAGCGCACTCCAAACGCCCACTATCATCCATCTCTTCATATCCAATCTCCTCTCTTCCTACTCGTCTACATCCAATTGCTTCATCATCGACTGCGCTTCCATCGCCATCACACTTCCTTGATAGATAGAAGCCACCTGATGAGCCGTCTGAACCGCCGAATTTGTCATCCCCATTTCCAGATACAACTGGGCCGCCAATAACTCCGTCGGCGCCAACCAATCCACCTCATTTGCATGCACCGCAATCAACTGCGTCACCTGCATCATCGCCGCCTTAGCACCCGCCTCGACCGCTGTAATTTCCGCTTCAAAATACTGCCGCATGGCACCCTCTGACATCCCATCGATCAACGCCTTCGCCTCTGCAAGATCACCGGAGCGCAATGCCAAGAGCAAGGTATATCGAAGGCCGTGTTCCCGCATACGCTCCTCCTTAGTACACGCTAAAAGTTGAGCCGCACCCGCTTCTGCCCGTGCATCCTGCCCCGCCACAAACCAATCGTTCACCTGCAACAAAAAGAGTCGCTGCATAGTATTCGGAATCGCCATATACGGCTCATACGGAGCCAGCACCTCCAGCAACGTATGGGCTCGTCTTGTTTGCTGCACAACCTCCTGCTCAAGCTGTTCCACATCCTGCTCCGGGAAAAAAACCAACCGAGCCACACGATCCACCGGAATCGCATTCACCATCGTGGAAGAGACCCCCGTAAAAGAAAGCATTGTTGGAGTTGCACCTTGCAAAAAGACCCGCGCCTGTTTTCCATTAATCACCTCCAACAAAGCCGGTACCCCCTTGGGCACCTCCGCTTGAGCAGAGATCCCCAACGCCACGATTCCAATCAGCCATCCACGAATCATAAGGCACCTCTCAACCGCGCGGCATCCACTTCCACCGCAATATTCGTTACCCCACCCGTTTCAATATATGCCTCAATCTCAGCCACTTCAGCCGCACCCAAAATTTCACGCGCCACATCCGCCTGCGCTAACTGATTCACAAACGGATCGAACAACATAGCTCGAAAGGTATTGCGGCGATCATTCTCAAGCCCCAGGGCCGCCAAACAACGCGCACTCGCCATATAAGCCTCCGCCGCCCAATGCCCCCCCGCATGGCCTTTGTATTGAAAATACGTCCGCTGATAAAAACCAAAAGCCTTCAACGCTTCTCCTCGCGTCTCCTCAACCAACCCCAACTGATACGTCGCCTGCGCCACCGCTGCCCCCCGCCACGCACGCACATTCAACACGCCTAAATTAGCCTCATACGCCTCGTCAAATCGATCTAACTCCAAAAGCGCCTCCGCCTTCGCCAACTGCGTCCACGCCATATCATATTCGACACCATAATTCTCCTGTGCCTCTTCTAGGGTCTCCAATGCCCCCTCATAATCAGCCACCGACATTTGCCCAAACGTCCGCAACTTAAACGCCGCCCGCATAAAATCCGATTCACTAAACTGCCGCACAAATAGATCGAGCAACTCCTCCGCTCGCGAAAAATCATTTCGATCAAACGAGGCATCACAAATACAAGCCAGCACGGGCGGCGAGGCATTCTCGAACGACGCAAGCTCACGAATGAACTGAGCACCTAATACAATCGCCTCGCCCTCCAAATTCGCTAAAGCCACGCGCAAACGAAGCGACAAAGCCTCTCCCTCCGCAACTGAAATCGCCTCACGCAAAAGCCCCTTCAAGCCCGCCTGCTGCTCCACATCCAGATACAATCTTGAGATTTTAATCAACTCCGCAACCATCAGGTCGACGCCCTCCTGCTGCACATCATTTCCATAGGTCACAATCGCATCCACATAGGTCTCGATCGCTTCCTCCATCTGCTTTTGCTGAATCTTTGTCTTCCCAATCCAGAACAACGCCTTCGCAATATCAGCATCCGCTCCCCATCGATCTAAATAGAGCTCCACACAACTGACAATTCGATCGTATCGATCCTCCACCTCAAACACCTCCGCCATCTGGAACGTCGGATACGTCGCCTGCCCCACACTCTTCGCCGCGTCAATCGCCCGCTCATAATCCGCAATGGCTTCATCGAGCCACCCGCGCGATCCATAAATATCGCCCCGCATACTGCACGCTTCAGGATAGACCGACGAATCACGATATACCGAAATCACCCGACTAAACCGCTCGACCGCCTCATCATACCGCTCCAAACCAAATAGACAAACCCCCACCTGAAATTCACACTCATCGGCATAAGCCTCTGTCGGATAGCGCTTCAAATAGGTGGTAAAATCGACCCATGCATCCGCATAGTTTTGTAAAAACAAGCGCGCCATCGCATACCAATATAAACTGTTTGCCGTCTGATGAGATTCAGGAAAAGTCTCTAAAACAAACTTAAAGCCCGCTTCTGCTTCATCATAATTTAACAAGACCAAATCCGCCACCGCCTGCATAAAATAGAGCTCCGCATCATACTGAATAATGATCGCACTATTCGTCCGCTTCAAGTCATCCAAATACGGTTTGAGCTCCTTGACCGATGCCATATCCGCCTGCGCCTGATAATAGCCATTGAGCATATATGCCAACTGCCGCGGAGTAATGCCCTGAGGATACGATTGCATATATGCCAGTGCTCGCACCTCGGCCTCGTCCGTCTCATTCAATTCATTCAACAATACGTCCACCATCTCATACGCAGACCGCTCGCCAATTTCGCTCTCAGGAACCGCCTCAAACACCCGCTCAAAAAAAGCCACACTCTCCCAATAGCGCTCCACCGTGCGGTATAAATCCGCCATCCGATAATCCACATCGATCTCATAAGGCGGGATCTCTCGCAGTGCATTCAAAAGCTCCTCATGCTCCACCAGTGTCTTCGGCTTTTCAACCAACAACCCACTCGAAGCATCCTTCACCTGTGCCTCAACATCGCTCTCATTCGATACCCCAAAGAGCACCATTTCATCCGCCGTCATCGTTGCACCCAACTCCGGTGGCAACCCAGCTTCTATCCGCAACGCCTTCAATTTCTCTTCCTGAAAAACCAATAATTCATCCTTGGGAATAATCATCCGATAGAGCGGCAAAGCACTCGCATACTCCTCCGCTTGATACAGTGCCGCTGCCGCATTCAATAAAGCCAGATTCACCCGAATATCATAGCGAGCATCGGTCCGATACAACTGCGGAATCCACGCCGTAATTCGCTCAAAATCATGCAACTCAATCAACGCATTCACCAACTGCATCGTGGCATATCCCTTGCGCTGATCATCCACCGCATGTTCCACCACAAACTCAAAAGCCTCCACTGCGCCATCCCACCGCTGTAACTCCATGCACGCCTCAGCCTGCATTAAATAGAGCGCCCCCTTTTCCTCCATCGTAAAAGGCGCCTCCTCATCTCCCCCGCTCATCTCCTCAGACTCCAGCGCATCCACCGCCTGAGTCGACGTGTAGGCCAACGCATTGCTCACCGCATTGACCGTCGACGCATAATCGCTGATTTCATAAAAACAAGTCGCCATCATTTTCAACGCCTGCCGAGGCTGAGTTGCAAACGGTAACGAAGTATATGATTCCAATAAAAAAGCCGCCTCGTCTAAGCGCTTCATTTGAATCAAAACCGTTGCAAGCTTGAAGCGCATATCCTGCGCAATCTGTACCACCCGCTCCGCTTTAGACGATTCAACCTGACCCAGATAGAGATACATCAACGCCGAGGCTTCATCCAACCGAGCTTCCTGCATCGCTAGCGTGGCATCCTTCAAAAGCTCAGCAGGTGTTTGTCGCTCCGCATACCCTTTACATGCCAACGCGATCAATATCGTCAACAGGATCAACAAGCCATGCATGCCTCTGTAATTTCTTTTTTTCATCGATACAAAACTAATAAAAGCTTATCCCTAATCTTCCGATTATAATAGCGATAGCGAAGGGGTTATCTAAACGGCAAAGAATATCCCCCCTTTAATTTAAACGAATTACCTACCCTTCTGGAAGTCGAATTTGCTCAACCATCTCAACCACCTTTTGAGGAGGGGGAGGCGTAACCGAACACACCACGAACGAGACAGAAAAATTAATCAACATGCCCACAAATCCGATGCCCTCCGGCGTGATGCCCCATAGATATTGATCCTCCGTTCCCCCCAAGAATTGGAAATAGACAATATAGGAAAACGTAAACAAAAGCCCGATGCTCATCCCAGCCATGCCGCCTACTTTATTCATCTTTTTCGAAAAAATGCCCATCAGAAGTGTTGGAAAGAATGAACTCGCCGCTAACCCAAACGCAAACGCCACTGTTTTCGCAATAAAAGCCGCCGGCGGATTAATCCCAAAATAGGTCGCAACAACCAGCGCACCAAACGAGGCCAGGCGCGCCCAGCGCACCTCCTCCCGATCGCTCAAATCGGGTTTGATAATCTTTTTCATTAGATCATGGGCAATCGAAGTCGATAAAACCAACAAAAGCCCCGCTGCCGTTGAAAGCGCCGCCGCAATGCATCCCGCCATCAACAACGCCACCACCCACATGGGTAGCTCTGCAATAGTTGGATTGGCCATCACCATCATATCGGTTCCAAAAATAAGTTCATTCGCCTCCGCCTGCTCCGGCCCTCGATACTGTACGCATCCATCTCCATTCACATCGGTCCATGTGATTTGACCCGTCTTCTCGAACGCCTCAAACCAACCGGGTAACTCCACGTGAGGCACCTCATTGACCGCCTCAATCAAATTCACCCGAGCAAACGCACCAATCGCTGGCGCCGTTAAATAGATCACCGCAATAAACACAAGCGTCCATGCAGCCGAGACCCGAACCGCGCGTACATTTTTGACCGTAAAATAGCGCACGATCACATGCGGCAACCCAGCGGTTCCGCACATCAACGCCGCGGTAATACAAAACATATTCAATTTCGATAGCGTACCCGATGTATAAGCCGCAAAGCCAAGCTCACGATTGATCGCATCTAGTTTTTCTAAAAAAGGAACCCCTGCCACCGTTTCACTCACCAAGCCCACTTGAGGCAACACATCCCCCGTCAGGGCAAACGAGATAAATAGCGCCGGAAGAGTATACGCAAATGCCATCACCATATACTGTGCCACCTGCGTATACGTGATGCCCTTCATGCCACCCATGCCCGCATAGAAAAAGACGATCGTCGCTCCAATCAAGACCCCTGCTGGTATAGAAATGCCAAAGAGCTGAGAGAAGACCACCCCCACACCCCGCATCTGTCCCATGATATACGTCATACAAATAAAGAGGGCACACACCACCGCAATCGCACGAGCTCCGCGGCTATAATAACGATCGCCAATAAAATCTGGTACCGTCGCTTTCCCAAATTTCCGCAAATACGGAACCATCAACATGGTTAAGAGCACAAATCCGCCCGTCCAACCCATCAAAAAACGCGATCCATCATACCCACTAATCGCCACCGTACCCGCCATAGAAATAAAGGTGGCAGCACTCATCCAATCCGCCGCAGTCGCCATACCATTTGCTACAGGCGAAACCCCGCCACCCGCCACATAGAACTCCTTAGTTGAGCCCGCACGAGAACGAAAAGCGATAAAGAGATAAAGCGCAAAACTGAGCCCAATAAAGAGATAATTTAACACCTCCTGACTCATACCGCATCCTCCCTATCTTTCATCTCACGATAACGGCGATCCAGTCGGTTCATTGCAATGGCATAGATAATGAGCAACCCTACAAACCCCAGAATAGCACCCTGCTGCGCCATCCAAAATCCAAACGGAGCATGCCCGATCGGCGGCACATGCACATCCAGCCAGTCACGCCAAAGAATGGCGCACCCAAAACTAATAATAAACCAAATGCTCAACAGACCCAAAAGAAGTCGGAAAGCAACACGATGATAACTAGAGCGGTTTTGTACTTTCATAACCTCTAAGTTATCCTGTCATCAACCCTGTTGACAACGCCAATTTATCAATCTTACATATTCAAACGCATAAGCCTTTGTTGCAATCCGCTCAAAGCAGGGTATGGCGGAGGTTGGGACTGCCAATCAGGTCCTTCTTTCGCCGTATCATGCGCTAATGTAAACAGTGCCCTCATATAGTGGATATCAAAAACCTCGCGCGGGCGCTGTGTAAATGAGGCCGGAATATACGTCAGCTGATATATCTCACCATCGATTCGACTCTCATTAAATTTATTATTGAGTGCATAAAATCCATTCGATCGAAACAGACTCAATAAAGCCGAAGAGATAATCGCATTCGGATCTATCTTCACTTCTGCAACAGCCGGAGCCACGCGATCGTTATGTAAAATATAAACCATCGTGGGACCAGTGTGACCCACTTTGCTCAAAGCCGCCCCTATTCGAGCTGCAATCGGTTCCAAAAATTCAAGCTTAGCTAGACCTCCATCCGCATGAAGCTCTCCATACGTGGAACCCCTCATCGTCGATTCAAATAAAACCGGAGGCAACAATCCAGGAACCCCCGCCGAAGCCAGCATCACATCCAACATGGTATCCAACGACTCACTCGACCCCGATGCGGCAATCGCACTCAAATCCCAAGCCACCGGACGAAGCACATCCAACCAAGTGGTACCCACCACCAAGCGTCTGCCCTTTCGATATTCATCCGCTATTTTTTGAATCTCAGCTTGGCCGATATATTTCTTTAAGATCGATCGCAATCGACTGTTATCATTGGGATGACTCGGATCCAAAATATTCGTGGTTGAGTAAAGAGTATAAAGCTCTTCTAACACATCGTCATAAGCTTCACCCAAAAAAGCAAACGGCGCGGTAAGCGCCCCCGTGCTAATCCCAGTCACGAGCCTGAAAGTTGGACGGGTCCCAGAATCACTCCAGCCCGAGAGCCAGCCCGCCCCAAAAGCCCCTCTGGAACCACCGCCAGAAATAACAAGAAATGACATATCACACACCGGGTCATAGGTCGTATCCGATAAAATCTGTTTCGCAAGTTCATCAATCGGTTCCACATTCTTGGGGATCGGCAGGTCTCCCCAAAACCGAATACCAGAGAGTCCCCTTACCGTAGGCAATAAATCAGGATCACTCGGCGGTGACGGTCGCGAAGCTTCTGTAAAAAAAAGAGGCAACAACAGGCATAAAACGAACCCCATTCGACAGATACATATTTTCATAAAACGCTCCTTTGTATAATAATTAATATAATTAACTATTTATAAAGAAAGCACAAGCCCTATCTTTTATAGCTCCAACGTTGGAGCAAAAAGTCGGCACGTATTTTGATACGTCATAGAAGCCACTTCAGCTTCTGATTCGCCACGCAAGAAGGCGACACAAGCCAATATTCTGGGTAAATTTTCAGGTGCGTTAAGTGGGCCCACCGCCCCGATCGGCAAAAGGTCCGGCGCATCCGTTTCAAGCAACAACCGCTCCGCCGGGACGCACGGCAAGACCTCCGCTGCCCTTCGATTATTCGGGCGTGTAATCGTTCCAGAAAAAGAGAGATACGCCCCTCTACGCAATAACTCTTGCGCCACTTCCACCGAACCCCCAAAACAATGAATCATCCATCCGCCCGGCAGCGTACCCGCCCTATCGAGTAAATCCAACAAGCGCCCCCACGCACCTCGACAATGAATCGACACCGGTCGTTTCCACCGTTGAGCCATCTCTAACTGCACAAGAAAAATCTCTTCCTGCACCTCTATTGACTCTGCTTGATTCCCCTTCGGATCTGGATCGATTCCAATTTCACCCACCCCCGCCTGCGGATATTTTTCAAGTAACGCATTCAACCGCACCGCCCACTCCGACGTACGCTGCTTCAAAAACCAAGGGTGCAAACCAAACGAAGGATGCAAGAAAGAATCCGACTCAACCAATAACTCCACCTCCGACCAATCCACCTCCGACGCTCCCTTGATCGCAATTCGATCAACCCCCGCAGCACGTGCGCGCAACAGCACCCCCGCCCGGTCTTCCGCCAATCGCGCATCTTGCAAATGACAATGTGCATCAAAGAGATTCATTACTTTTGTCTACCTCAACACATCGCATCTGTATATAAAGAAGATATGAGATATGGAATGTTACTTCTGCTCATCTGCGTCTTGAATAGCGAAGCGCGGGTCTGGACCGAAAAAGAAAACGGACGGCAAATCAATGCAGACGTCGTCAAAGTCTACTCCCGCCGAGAAGTCGTTCTCAAAAAAGAAAACCGCCAAACCATCACCGTACCGTTCGATATTTTTATTCCCGCTGATGTTGAGCACCTTGAATATCTCCTCAAACACCGCAATCGCGGACGTCTTCACCCGGTTCATTGGCAGGAGATGAATGCCTGTTTTGGAATCGATCTCTGGCAAGACGAATGGTTATGGGACGACACCACCTCAAATACAGCCCACCGCCTCCACATCCAGTTTGAATCAAAAACTGATTTCATGGAAAATTATCGCGGCTACATGAACGGCGAAACCCATATTCTTAGCGAACCCGCCTATGCCACTGCGCTTTATGGAAAAGAAAATCATGTCGACAGCTTTAATATCATTTTCCTCAATCAAGGCGACGCCCCATACCGCTACAGAGACGAAGCCGAAGAAGCCATCGAAGCCGCCGCTGAACGCCTCGAAATGACCCTTCGCCAACGACTTGGAAAACCTCGACGAGACTCCATCGGCCGCGGCGACCTACGCGAAAAAGTCTGGCGCTGGGACTGGAACAATCACGCCCTCCTGCTCTCCCACATGGAAGGCAAATTCGTAACCCTACGCATCATGCCCTACGAACGCGCCGAGCGCGGAGGACGAAACGACAAACTAGGCTATAGCGCTCTCCGCACACGCGTGGCAAGCTGCGTCAAAACGCTCCCAAATGGAGACGTCATCATCAAAAACATTCCCATGATCGACCAAGGCGCAAAAGGCTACTGCTCCCCCGCCACGTGGGAGCGCTATTTGCGCTATTTCGAAATCCCAGCCGATATGTATCTCATCGCCGTGGTCGCCAACACCTCAGCAGGCGGCGGAACCTATCCACATGAAATCAAAAAAGCGATGCAGCCCTTACTCTCCACCTATGGACGCGATCTCATTGAATTAGAAAGCCAAATCGAAATGGATGAAATCGCAAAACAGATCGACCGCGGACTCCCCCTCATGTGGTCTTTCACAAGCACCCCCGGATTTCAAGCCATTGCCAATCACCACAACGCCATCCGCTCAGGCAAAGAACCCGAAGAGCCCGATCTCGACATCGAAGCCCTCGAATTCCGCCGAGGCGGCGGCCATATCTGCATGATCATCGGCTACAACCGCCAAACCGATGAAAGCTGCATCACCGATAGTTGGGGTCCCAACTATAATCAACGCTGGGTTCCCATGAAGCATCTGCGCAATGCCAACACCTTCTCCCTCTCCGTCTTACGTTGGTAAAACGCACAAACTTCTAATGCTATTTTGTTTGCGAGCATCTAGGTCCACGCCTATATTCACGCCTTCGATTAAAAACAGCCCCAACAGGCGAAAAATTTACAGGAGAAAAACATGTCTGAAATTATTGATGTAATCGCACGCGAAATTCTCGACTCACGCGGAAACCCAACCCTTGAAGTAGATATCATTCTTGATTCTGGGGCAACCGGTCGAGCCGCCGTCCCATCGGGCGCCTCCACCGGTGTCAACGAAGCCCTCGAATTACGCGACGGCGACAAAGCTCGCTACCTTGGCAAAGGCTGTCAAAAAGCCGTCGACAACGTTAACGACATCATCGCACCCGCCATCCTCGGCATGGATGCCATCGATCAAGTCGGCATCGATAATCTCATGCTAGAGCTCGACGGCACTGAAACCAAATCCAAGCTAGGCGCCAACGCCATGTTAGGGGTTCAACGTTAACGACATCATCGCACCCGCCATCCTCGGCATGGATGCCATCGATCAAGTCGGCATCGATAATCTCATGCTAGAGCTCGAC
>MDTB01023679.1_pt1 | contig 14382 bp, 14 predicted proteins | sample 811161 | NCBI WGS metagenome assembly MDTB01 (sample SAMN05326650, study PRJNA326480) | marine metagenome | isolation source: seawater | place: Mediterranean Sea | collected 2009
AGCATTCTCAGTAGAGCCTATTCAAGGCGAGGCAGGTGTTATTGTTCCTGATGATAACTATTGGCCTCAAGTTCGTAAACTGTGCGATAAGTATAATATATTACTAGCTATGGATGAGGTTCAAACTGGATTTGGTAGAACTGGGGCTAATTTTGCGCATCAACTATATAATGTAAAACCTGATATTATGGGATGCGGAAAAGCTGCAGGAGGTGGAATCCTTCCCGTATCATTTGTTGCTGGAAAAAAAGAAGTAATTGATGTTTTAACTCCAGGTTCTGAAGGATCAACTTTTGGTGGATATCCCCTGGCATCAGTAGTTGGCGTATATGCAATAAAAGTATTAGAAGATCAACGTTTAGCAGAAAATGCCAAAATAAGAGGTGCACAATTGATGGGACATTTTGAAAATATGAAATTAGAATTTCCTGATAAAATTAAAGATGTTAGAGGTAAAGGCTTGCTAACAGCATTTGAAATGCATGATGATCCTAAACTAGATGGTCATCATGTTTCCGTAGAACTTTTGAAAGAAGGAATATATGCTAAAGAAACGCATAAGACTACCGTCCGAATTGCTCCGGCATTGACAATAGAAGCTTGGCAAATAGATAATATTGCAAATGCTATCTATAATGTTATTAAAAAAATATAAGCGTTTTATTTTATAATTTTTCTTGCATTTACATTACCAATTCTTAGAAATTTAATAGTTATATTTATAGCAGAGAAAAAATGAAATATATTTTATACTTATTTATAAGCCTACTATTTTTAAGTTGCAAAAGCGATGCTGAACTTGCTATGGAAAGGGGCATACAATACTATGAATGGGATATGATAGAAAAATCAATTCTAGAATTTAAATATGTTATTCATCAATTATCAAAAGAACCTAGAAATTTAGACTATCAAAAAATAAAAGTTAAATCAAGAGCGCACCATAATCTTGCTGTTGCTTATGCAAAAAAAACTTGGTACGATGATGCAATTAAAGAAGCTAAAAATGCTTTCAATTTAATCCCTTCAGAAGAAAATAAAAAAGTAGTTGATCTAATACAAAAAAAAGTTTCTAACAAAAGCAAATAATTATCCTGTAATATCTTCACCACCATCTAATCTTAAAGTATTACCTGTTAACCAGGAATTTTCGGATAGGCCTATTAATGAAATAAATTTTGCAACATCTTCAGGTATAGTTAATCTTTTTCCAGGATTTAAATTTAGTGCATGCTCAATCATTTTTTCATTACCAGGTATCTTACGTAAAGCTGGAGTATCAGTTACACCAGCTTGTATTGCATTACAAGCTATACCATATTGAGATAATTCGAATGCTAGCTGTCTACAATATGATTCTAAGCTTGCCTTAGCTGCTGAAACAGCACCATATGCTTTCCATTGTCTATGACCTCCAGAACTGGTCATAGCAAAAATTTGAGAGCCTTTTTTAATTAATTCATTTTGATATAATGCTTGAGACCAGTACAATATACTACTAGCCATGACATCAAGAGTCATTTCTACTTGTCTTGGCTGAAGTACATTAGTTTTATCTTCATCTATAACAGGTCTTAGTGCTCCAAAAGCTAACGAATGCATTAATATTTTAATTCTTATATTTCCAAATGACTTTAACTCTTCAATTACCTCCATTCGTTTAACTTCATCTGTAGCACTCATATTATTGAATCTGACTTCAATATTGTTTTCTTTTAATTCATCAACAAGCAAATTTATTGAATCCATATTTGATTTTCTATCTAAATGAATACCATAAATATTAATACCTTTATTTGCAAGCTCCTTACAAGTAGCTGCGCCAAAACCACTTGAAGATCCAAGTATCAGAGCCCAATCTTTCATTAATATATCTCCTAATTAATATGAACGAAAATATAATGACCTATTTAATTAAACTCAAAGTAAATCATTTAATTAAAGAATTGTATTTAATAAATAATAAAAATTATCTGTAATTTTTACCATGGGATTAAAAGCTGGAATTGTGGGTTTACCAAATGTAGGAAAATCAACTATATTTAATGCACTAACTAAATCTGCAATACCTGCAGAAAACTACCCTTTTTGTACAATTGATCCAAATGTAGGTATTGTTGAAGTACCTGACCAAAGGCTTCAAAATATATCTTCAATTTTTAAACCAAAATCTATCATACCATCTACCATAGAATTTGTAGATATAGCAGGGTTAGTGAAAGGTGCTAGCCAAGGTGAAGGTTTAGGCAATCAATTTTTATCACATATAAGAGACGTTGATGCAATCATTCATGTTGTAAGATCTTTTAATGAAGATAATATAACACATGTAGAAGGAAGTCTTAATCCTTTAAGAGATATTGAAACTATAGAAACAGAGTTATTAATTAGAGATATAGCATCAGTAGAAAAGAGATTAGGTAAATCTACAAAAAGTGCGAGAGCTGGTGATAAAGAATCTATAAAAGAAGTTGAAGTCCTCAATCATATTCTACCTAAAATGAATAATAATATTTTAGTTCATGATATAGATATATCTTCTGATGATCGCAATTTGATTAAACCATTATCACTATTAACAGATAAACCTACTTTATATTTAGTGAATATTGATGAAAATGAAATTTCTTTAAATAATGAAAATCAAGATTTGAAGAACTTGTCTGATTTTGCTAAAAAAAGAGGGAATTCTACCATACAATTATGTGGAAAAATTGAAGCTGAGATTGCCAGTCTGAACGATGAAGAGCGTAATTATTTTCTAGAAGAATATAATATTTCTGAACCTGGATTAAATAAATTAATTCACGCTAGTTATTCATTATTAGGCTTAGAAACTTTTTTTACAGCAGGTGAAAAAGAAGTGAGGGCATGGACAATTCCAAAAAATACCAATGCTCCCAAAGCAGCAGGACAAATACATTCAGATATTGAAAGAGGTTTTATAAAAGCTGAAGTTTATTGTTATACAGAATTAATGAATTTCAAATCTGAAACTGCTTTAAAAGAAGCTGGAAAAATTCGCCAAGAGGGTAAAAATTACATGATTAAAGATGGAGATGTAATATTTTTTAAATTTAATGTTTAATTAGGTGTATTATTTTTAAAAATTTCTTTACTCATTTTCGTTAAGTATTTTTCCTCACTATCTGTTAAGCTCTCCCACCCAGTATCATTTAATTTATCTAAAATTTTATCAACTTCAAGTTTAGCATGTAAGGTATTATTATTTTTTATTATTATCTCTTTTTTTATTTTTTTTAATTTGATTTTATAATATTTTAATTTAATTGTTTTTAAATCAATATTTAAAAACAATATAATAAAACCAATCATCATACCAGCTAAATGAGTTATATGACTAACATTAGATTGTTTAGAAAAAATAAATGCAAAAGATGCCATAATACAAAGACCTAAAATCATGTACTTTACTTTAATAGGAAAAAGTCCATATAAGTATACAATCCTATTAGGGTATGTATAGCCGTATGCAACCAATAAACCATAGATTGCACCACTTGCACCTACAATTGGCACAATTGAATTTAAACTAAATAAAACTGTTATTAAACCTGATCCAATTCCACAAATAAAATAGAAAAATAAAAATTCATTTTTTCCCCATTCATATTCTAAATCTTTACCAAACATCCATAGTACAAACATATTAAAAAAAATATGGAGAAGTCCCCCATGTATAAATAAATAAGTAAATAGTTGCCAAATATGATAATTATTCCATACTTGAAAAGGAACTATTCCAAATGATGTAAAGAAAATATTTCGCTGACCAGATAGTTGAGCTAAAATAAAAACACATATATTTATAATAATTAATATTTTTACGCCTGATGGTGTAAATAAATTGGGTTTATAACTATCTTGGTATCCTCTACTTGTATATTCGTATCTCATAAATATATTTTTTATGCTTTTCCTTCATTAATTAAATTACGTACCATTTTCATTGATTTAACTCTATTTAAACCTTCAATATGAAATGATGAAAACAAATCTAAGAAAAGTATAACATTAAAAAGGTCACTGTCTATAAAGTTAATATCTAGCAAATTATCCAAATGTAAAGTTGAAATGATTTTTAATAATTTAAAGCTACTATCCTCAAGACCCAATTGGTTATTTTTTATACATTTTAGGCAAACAACTTCGCCAGTATAACTTTCGATATTTGCATTAAATAATTTAGAATAACACTTACTACATCTATCTAAATCTGGCATAAATCCTAACCTTGTTGATAATTGATATAAATAAAAAACAAAAACCAACCATACATTTTGATTATTATCATTTAATTTTTCTAGTGTTCTCCAACATAATTTATATAAAATTGGATAAGGATTTGATTCTAATGTTACTTTATCTATAATCTCAACTATTGCAAGACTTATAATTATGTTAGTGAAATGTGATCTTATACTTAAATATTGATTAACAAAGCTTGCATCTTTTAAAATTTGAATATTTCGATTAGATTTATTATAGTATTGTATATGTAAATGGTTAGAGGGTTCAATAAGTGACCCTATTATATTTTTAGGTCTTAAAACACCTTTTGCTAAAATAGTAATTTTACCATAATCTTCTGTAAAAACACGAAATATTAAACTACTATCACTATATAAAATTCTATTAAGGACAATTGCTTTAGAGGAAAGAAGCACAATTATTAATATGATTTTGCAAAAATAACTTCATACCTAGCAGGTTTTTCTGAATATATACAATTTTTATTTTTGAGATCTTTTGTTTCTAAAATACAACGAATAGTTGCTTTTGTCTCTTTTTTTATCATAGCCTCGGATTTATTATCACCATCCCAAAAGCATTGAATAAATCCACCTTTATCAATAAAAGATTTAAACTCATTATAATCATGAGCATAAAATGTGTTGCGATTTCTAAATTCAAGAGCTTGATTAAACATATTATCTTGAATCTCTTGTAATAATTTCAAAACATTAGATGCTGAAGAATCAAGAGTATATATTTCTTTTTCGCTTGTATCTCTTCTTACACAAACTAAACTGTTATTATCCATATCTCTTGAACCTACTTCAACCCTTATAGGTACACCCTTCATTTCCCACTCATTAAATTTAAATCCTGGAGATATTTTTTTTCTATCATCTAATTCAAATCTAATTTGATATTTTTTTAATTCTAATAAAAAGTCTGATAAGTAGCTTTTAATATTTAAAAGACTTTCTTCATTTTTAATAATAGGTATAATTACTACCTGAACTGGAGCAATTTTAGGAGGTAATCGCAAACCTTTATCATCACCATGAACCATAATTAATGCTCCTATTAATCGAGTACTTACTCCCCAACTTGTAGCATAAACTAATTCTTCATTATTATTTTCAGTTTGAAATTTTACGTCAAATGCTTTTGCAAAATTTTGTCCAAGATAATGAGATGTTCCTGCTTGAAGCGCTTTTTTATCTCCCATCATAGCTTCAATACAATAAGTCTCAACTGCGCCGGCGAATCTTTCAGCTTCTGATTTAATACCTGTAATAACAGGTATTGCTAAAATATCTTCTGAAATACTTTTATAAATAGATAAGATAGTTAAAGTTTCTTCACGAGCTTCTTCTTCTGTTGCATGGGCTGTATGGCCTTCTTGCCATAAAAACTCACTCGTTCTAAGAAATAAGCGAGTTCTCATTTCCCATCTAACAACATTTGCCCATTGATTTATGAGAATAGGCAAGTCTCTGTACGAATTAATCCATTTTTTATACATAGACCAAATAATAGTTTCTGAAGTAGGACGTACAATTATCTCTTCATCTAATTTAGACTCCGGATCAACAACTACACCTCCTTTCTTTGGATCAGATTTTAATCGGGAATGTGTAACTACAGCACACTCTTTTGCAAAACCTTCTATATGATCTGCTTCTTTTGATAAGAAAGATTTTGGTATAAATAACGGAAAATATGCATTTACATGACCAGTTTCTTTAAACTTTTTATCAAATGCGTCTTTAATACTTTCCCAAATACTAAAACCATATGGTCTAATTACCATAGTTCCTTTAACAGGACCATAGTCTGCCATTTCAGCTTTTGTTATTACATCAGTATACCATCGTGAATAATCTTCACTTTTAAGTGTAACGCCTTTTGCCAAATTAACTCCCTATTAATTAATTAAATATGATATAAATTTAGCATATCAACTATAATTTCTAAAACAGATCATTATATTTTTTATGGATTTATATATAAGGATAATCCAATAGGTCTATGATCAGAAATATATGTTTCATACTCATTCCAACCTCCTGCTAATTCATTTTCAATAAATAAGGTTTGTATTTTTGATTCAAAGTTTGAAAAATCATCAAATAATTCATTTGTTATTAATATATGGTCTAAATGTGAAGGCCAAGAAGGAAATGACCATTCTGAAATATTTTTACTAGCTATATCATAATCAACGAAAAAGTAATTTGATGTATCACTTAAAAAACTTTGAAATACATTATTTAATAATGGCTCTGCTATATCATCGTTAAAATCACCTAATAGAATCACATTTTCATCAAATAAATAATTATCTATGTAATCCTTTAAAAGGTTTACCGAATTGTATCTTCTATTCTCTTCATCTGAACTATTATTAAGATCTAAATTGCCATCACCACAGCATTTAAAGTGGGAATTAATGATAACTATTTCTTTATTTTGATACATTAATTTTATTAAAAATGGTTCCCTAAATGCAAAGAAATAAGCATTATCATTTAAAATTGTATATGGTTCATCTATGATTTTAACTTCTGATAAATTAATTAAGTATGCAAGTTCTTGATATTGACTATTTCCAGATCTAAAACCAGTCCAAGTATTTAATGAATCTAAATCATTTATTTTTGATATAAGAGAGTTGAAATCTGAAGTACTAGTTATCTCTTGTAAACCTAATACATCGACATCTAATCTTAAAATTGCATCAGCAATATAATCAATAGATTTAATATTTTTAGGAAACCATTCAATATTCCAAGTAATTATATCAAATGAGCTACTAGTCCCTACATAATCTGAGGATAAGAATGAATCTTGAATTCTATCTTCTGCACATGAAGTAATAAAAATAGTTAATATTAGAAAAATGTAGTATTTCATTATTGTAAAAATTATTTTATGATATGCATGCAATACAAGGTAGAATGATAATTTTTCATGTAAATTACGCAATCGATAAAAATGTATATTAAAGCTAATTATGCAAAAATCATCTATATTAATTACTGGGGCTAATGGTGAAATAGGTCATGGCCTTATTTCTGTCTTATCTAAAAATAATAATTTAAATATTATTACAATCGATTTAAATGAGATTGATTCTTCAATTAAAAAATTCTGTACAAAAAGATATACTGGAAGTATTTTAGATGAGGAATTAATAAATGAATTAAATGATAAATATCAATTTAAGTCGATTTATCATCTAGCAGCGTTATTATCTACAAAAGCTGAACTAGAACCTGAGCTAGCGCATCAAGTTAATGTTAACGGTACAATGAACCTATTAAAATTAACGGTTAATCAATCTAAAAAACAGGGAAAATCTATTAAGTTTTTTTTTCCAAGCTCTATAGCTATATATGGTTTTAATAATATAGAAGAAAAAAATAATTTAAAACCAATTCAAGAAGATAAGTATAATAATCCCTTTACAATATATGGCTGCAATAAGCTTTATTGTGAATATTTAGGACAGTATTATTCAAAAATAAACATTAATGATAATAGTAAGACAAAATGTATTGATTTTAGATCAATTAGATTTCCTGGTATTATTTCATCCAAAACGCTTCCAACTGGAGGCACTTCTGATTACATTCCAGAAATGTTACATGCTGCAGCTAATGGTAATTCATATGAATGTTTTGTTAAAAAAAATACTCAAATACCATTTATGACAATGCCAGATGCTATTGAAGCAATTATCAAATTTATGAAGGCACCAAGAAATAAATTAAATAGATCTATATATAATGTTAGAGCATTTGCTCCTACGGCAGAAGAATTTAGACAAAAACTAATCAAAATATTTTCAAATACTAATATTACTTATAATATTAATAAAAAACGACAAAAAATGGTTGATGGATGGCCTGCAGATACAGATGATAGTGCTGCTAGGCTTGATTGGAAATGGAAGGCAAGTCATGATTTGAATAAAGGCCTTAACAATTATTTAATACCAGATATAAAAAAAGATGAGAAATAATTTGAATACAATAAATAATAGAATACAGAAAACTTTAAATGAAATAAAAGATGCAGGTTTATATAAAGAAGAAAGAATAATTAACTCAGAACAAGACACAAATATTCTAGTTAATCAAAAAAATGTGATGAATCTTTGTGCTAATAATTATCTAGGATTATCTAATCATCCAAAACTAATTAGTGCAGCAAAAGAAGGGTTGGATAATTGGGGCTTTGGTCTTAGTTCTGTAAGATTTATATGTGGAACTCAATCAATTCATAAAACATTAGAAAATAAAATTTCATCTTTTTTAGAAACTGATGATACTATTTTATATACATCTTGTTTTGATGCTAATGGAGGCCTATTTGAGACTATCCTTGACAAAGAAGATGCAATTATTTCAGATGCATTAAATCATGCATCTATAATAGATGGAATACGACTTTGTAAAGCTAAACGCTATCGTTATTCTAATTCAAACATGGATGAACTAGAAAATATTCTTCAAAATACACAGAACATGCGTACTCGTCTCATTGCAACTGATGGTATTTTTTCAATGGATGGTTATGTAGCTAAACTTGAAACTATTTGCAATTTAGCAGAAAAATATAATGCTCTGGTAATGGTAGATGATTGTCATGCAACAGGTTTTTTTGGAGCTACAGGTAGAGGATCAATTGAATATTGCAATGTTATGAATAAAGTTGATATTATCACATCTACCTTGGGAAAGGCGTTAGGTGGTGCATCCGGAGGTTTCACATCAGGAAGAAAAGAAATAATTGATATATTAAGACAGCGTTCTAGACCATATTTATTTAGTAATTCTGTAGCACCTACTATTGTTAATACTTCAATTGCTGTTTTAGACATGATTGCTAATTCAACGACATTAAGAGATCAATTAGAAAAAAATACTTTATATTTTAGAGATAATATTATTTCAGCAGGATTTGAAATTAAAGAAGGAGTCCATCCTATTGTTCCAATAATGCTTGGAGATGCAAAATTAGCTCAAAATATTTCACAAGATATGTTGAAAGAAGGAGTTTATGTTATAGGTTTTTCATATCCAGTCGTACCAAAAAATGAAGCAAGAATTAGAGTTCAAATTAATGCGTCTCACACTAAAGAAGATTTAGATAAAGCAATAAATGCATTCATAAAAATAGGAAATAAATATAAAATTATTAATTAAGTTTTTTTCCAACTGAAAAACCAAGTATTAGTCCAGCTGGTCCTACACTCTTAAAGCCAATATCATAGGACATATCAAATTTTCTAAAGCCTATTCCCCCAGATATTCCTGAAGTAATATCAAATAAAAAATCTTTAATCAATAAATCTTTACGTAAACTATTAACTGCAAATCTTAAATGGATATTTTTAAATAATTTAAATTCAGAACCTAAAGTTAAATAATCTGAAAAAAAACTATTGTAATGAAAAATGTAATTAATATTAAAAATACAAGGAATGTATTTTAGATCATAGTAAATACCTAATCTAACTAATGAAGGTATTTTTTCTCTTAAACTGGTATACATATTTGTAACAATGCCTAAATTTTCATATGATATACCTAAACCTAATCTTTTATCTATCAAACGCGTCCTAAATCCAATATTTGTAAATATTACATTTGATTTATATTCTGCTATTGAGCTAAATAGCATTCCACTAGAAACACCTACCGATATTATATTAAATATCTCCTTCTTAAATGCTTGTTCAAATAAAACATCATATGCCAGAGATTCTTCATTTGTTTGACCATCAAATAATATACCGTAATTAATATAAGATATTTTAGTTGCACTAGTTCCTATTTTAATTTGTTTAGTATTTTTATAACTAAAAAAATGAATGCTTGCTGGTAGTAAAAGATATGAATAGCTTTGTGAATTTGTTCTAGTAGATAATGATGCAGGATTATTACTAAGATATTTATTTTCATATATTGATGCAGAACTATTTAAAGATAAACTCCTTGCATCCGATGATAAATTCAAAATTTCATAAGAGCCACTCGAAAATACAATACTGAAAAAAAATCCAATATTTATTAAAATTTTAAACTTCATTTAGTTTATCTAGTTCCTCTTCAATAGCCCATTGCTTTAATTTAATTCTATTTTTATATTTTTTATATAAGAATCCTAACGTTAGAATAAACGGTAAAATAATATATAAATATTTATTTGAGCTTAATAAAAATACCCAATTATAATTATTTTCTATAAAAGTTTCAAATTTAATTTGAAAATCGATATAGTTTTCATTTACAGCAGATTCAAACGATTCTATAAAATTTTTACCATTCTGCATACCTTTTAAAATTTTTTCAGGTATTTTTTCTCCATAATAATATTTCAACGCTTCAATAGCTGCTGCAGATTCACCATAAGCTAATGAAGCTTGATTATTAGATAATCTACTAAATGATTTTAATTGTGAAAGAGGAATTATTTTATTAGACCAAAAAGCTTGTGAAATTTTTATTTTATATGAAAGTGTAAATTCATTAGCAAATAACATTGCTAAACCTTCTTTAAACCAGGATGGTATAGAAGAATAATTAGGAATTCTAAACATATATATATGATTTAATTCATGAATTAAAACCTGTTTTAATTTAGAATAAGAAATATTAGATATACCTAGTGCTTTAATTATTACTCTATCAGGATTTCGTTTAGCAACAGCTATACCCCATTCTACCATAGGGCCTTGCGACTTTTGATAAAATTCATCCATGTCACTTGTAATATAAATTGAAAATGGAGCTGGTTTTACATTGCCTAGTTTAAATATTAAATTTTCTGATTCATTAATTACAAGATTGACTATATCAGGGATACCATCAATTCTACCATCGTATATTTCTAAATTACATCTGCCAAGTTCCGTATTAAATGAACTAGCAAAAGAAGTAGTCAAGAACAGTATTATTATTATCAACCTTATCATATTATAACATTGAAATTGGATCTATATCAATTATAATTTTTACTCCATTCCATTTTTTTTCAAATAATTTAAAACCTATTTTAGTATATAAAAATTTATGTATGTTTTGATGATGATCATTTGTTTTGATGATTAAATGTATCCTCCAATTACCTTTAATTTTTTCAATTGGTGCTAACGAAGGACCTAGAATTGTATAATCATTTGTAGTGTTTAATTTTTTTGCAATTTTGTCTGCATATTGATTAATCAAGTCTTTATTATTTCCAGTAAAAATTATTCGACCAATTCTAGAAAAAGGAGGGTAATTTAATTCCTTTCTCTCTGATAATGATATATTATAAAACTTTTTTATATCTAATGATGCAGCTGTTTTAATATAACTATCTTCTTGATTGTACGTTTGGATGATTGACATTCCAGGTTTATCTCTTCTTCCAGCTCTTCCTGATACTTGATATATTAATTGAAAAACGCGTTCTCCTGCTCTGAAGTCAGGAAAAAATAAACCAGAATCAGCATTAATAACACCCACGAGAGTTACATTTTCAAAATCTAAACCTTTTGCAATCATTTGAGTACCAATTAGAATGTCAGCTTCCTTATTAGAAAATTTAGTAAGAATATTTAAATGTGACTCCTTTTTCTTTACCGTATCAAAGTCCATTCTTAATGTGTTAGCATTTGGAAATGTTTGATTGATAACATCTTCTACTTGTTGCGTTCCAGATCCAGAAAAAAACATATTATCAGCATTACAAATTTCACATCTTAGGTCTGGCATCTCTTTATATTCGCAATAATGACAATGTAATGTATTATCTGTTTTGTGTAGTATAAGAGAAACTGAGCACTGTTTACATTTTTTAATTTCACCACAATCTAGACATTGATGAACTCTAGAATATCCTCTCCTATTCTGTAAAATAATTATTTGTTCATTTTTAGCTAATCTTTTTTCTATTTCTACAATTAAGATTTTGCTCAAAATAACATTTTTATTATTAATATACTCTTTTTTCATATCAACTAACTTTACTGATGGATATTCTGATGATCCATATCTTTTATTTAATTTTAACAGAGAATATTTTTTTTGTAATGTATTATAAAAACTTTCTAAACAAGGTGTTGCACTAGTTAGTAATACTACAGCATTTGCATTTCGTCCTCTAACCATGGCAACATCTCTAGCATTATATCTAGGAGACGGATTCTCTTGTTTATAAGATGATTCTTGTTCTTCATCAATAATAATTAGTCCAATGTTTTTTAGAGGTGAAAAAATTGCACTTCTTGCGCCCACAACTACAGAATAGTCTCCATTTTTCAACTGTTGCCATGTCCAGCCTTTCTCAGCTTTTGTCATTCTACTATGCCATAGCGCAACCCGTTTACCAAATGCCTTTCTAAATCTACTTGCCACTTGGGGAGTGAGAGCAATTTCAGGTACTAATACTAAAACAGATCTATCTTTTTGGACGATATTTTGTGCCAAATTTAAATATACTTCTGTTTTTCCTGAACCAGTTACTCCATGTAAAAGATAGGGATTAAATTTATTATTTGAACTTTTAATACTATCAATAACTTTTTGCTGATCAACAGATAATTTAGTATTTTGTGATTTACCAGGACCCATGATTTTAAAAGGATCTGTTATCTTTGGTAAATAAATAGAATTTATATATCCATTCTTTTCTAAATCTTTACAAATATTATAGGGTGAAGATACATATTTAGTTAATGATGAGACTTCAACAGGTTCTGATAATAAAGATAACTTCATCATGAGTCTTTTTTGAGCTGGTTTTTTACTTAATGAATCTAATTTGTTTATTCCATTTTTAGTAACTTGTACAAATTGACGTAATTTAGGCTTGTAAGTTTTTAAAAAAGAATTTGGAACTGCTGCTTTAAGTACTTGTCCAATTGGTACAATATAGTATTTAGAAATCCATTCTAAAGTATTCCAAAGCTCACTTGGAATGTGTAAGTCCTCTTCTTTAATAGAATTTATAGATAAAATAGTACCATTATAATTTGTTTTATCAGTAATTGAAACTACAAAACCTACTTGAACTTTTCTATTTATCATCGCATTAACACACGTTCCCTGATTAATAGATTTTAATAATGAATTAGGAATTTTGTATGTAAACGTTTGAAAACTAGAAATTGGAAAACTAACTTGAGCGAACATAGTATAATTTAAAATGTGATAACTATTATTATTCTAGTTATAATTCATATATATAAATAAAAAGCTCCTTTATAAGGAGCTTTTATTTTTTTATTTTTAATTTAAAATTATTTTTCGGCAATAACTTTTAATTTAACTCTTCCAGTAAAACCATGACCTAATTTTACATCTACAAAATATTTTCCTACATGATTTATAGATTCTGGTATTTCAATCTCTTTTTTATTTATTTTATACCCTTTTTCAGAAATTGAATCAACAATCATTTGAGAAGTTACAGATCCAAAAAGTTTTCCTTCTTCACCAGCTTTTAATTCAAATTTTAGAGATAATTTATCTAATTGCTTACCTAAAGCTTCTAAATTTTGGCGATTTTTAGCTTCTTTTTGTAATTGAATTTCAATATCTTTCTGTGTAGAAATAATATTTAACTTTGTTGCTTGTTTTGCCCAGCCTTTAGGTATTAGATAGTTACGAGCATATCCTGCTTTTACATCTACAATTTCACCTTCTTTACCTAAATTATCTATAGATTGCTTAAGTATTATTTTCATTTATTTCTCCTAAAAATGTCTTGGATCTACTGAATAAGGTAAAAGAGCAATATTTCTCGCTTGCTTGATTGCCCTAGTAAGTTCTCTTTGATGCTTTGAGCATACTCCTGTAACATGACCAGGTATAATTTTTCCTTGATCCGTTATAAACTTTCTTAATGTTTTAAATTCTTTATAATCGATTTTCATTTCAGAATTTTCACAAAATGGACATATACGTTTATTAGTTGCAAATTTCATTATTATTCCTTTTCTTTTACGGCAGATGCCTCATCTACTTTATCCAGGTTGTCTTTATCTGGCGATGCTTCAGCCTCAGGTGCTGCTTCAGCCTCAGGTGCTGCTTCAGCCTCAGGTGCTGCTTCAGCCTCAGGTGCTGCTTCAGCCTC
>MDTB01201935.1_pt1 | contig 14381 bp, 11 predicted proteins | sample 811161 | NCBI WGS metagenome assembly MDTB01 (sample SAMN05326650, study PRJNA326480) | marine metagenome | isolation source: seawater | place: Mediterranean Sea | collected 2009
GAGTTGTCATTAACTATTATTATCTCAGGATACTCTATTAAATCTAAACAAGATTGTATGGTATGACCTATCCATCTTTCTTCATTATTGCATCTAATAATTACTGAAATATCATCCATTAAATCTTCCTCTATAGAATTCTCTTGATTGAACTTCTATTGGTTGATATTCAAGTCCATGATCAATCATAGAATTATTCATTTCTATTATATATTCAGTTAAATATTTCATCTCATTAGGTAGTATTGCAAACTTGTTATCCCTACCTGGTAAGTTTTTATCAATTGTAAAATGTTTTTCAATTGCTATAGGATGCATATTTAATGAAGATATTGTTGTTTTGATTCCTTGTGTATGATCGCTAAAACCAACATTCTTAAAATATTTTCTCAAATGATTAATTCTAGGCAAGTTTATATTTTCAGAAGTACAAGGATAAGCTGACACGCAATGCATTACCACTAAATCCCCAAGCCAATTTCTAAAAGTTTTTTCAAGTTCTACTATTTCTTTCTCTGAAGCGGTACCCGTGGATATATAAAGCTTTTCAAAATTATTTTTACAAAATTCTAGTAAATCTAAATTTGAAACTTCAAAACTTGGAATTTTTACTGATTTACAATCAATTTCTTTTAATAATTCTGCGTCTTTGATTGAAAATGCTGAGCTAAGAAATTGAATAGAGTTTTTTAAACAAGTTTCTTTGAGTAAATAATGATCCTCTTTCGAAAGTTCTGCACTATTATAGATTTCCCTTCTGCCATCATTATCCCATTCACCATTTTTAAGTCTTGATACATTCCATGTTTGAAACTTTGCTATTTTGCACCCTGATTCCTTAGCTTTAATAATCATTTTCTTAGCTAAGCTCATATCACCCATATGATTCCAACCAATTTCAGCTATTATTATTGGGTCCATTAATCTTATAAATAATTAAGGACTCTATCATAAATCAGTTTTTTATCTACCTTTTATAAGGTTAATTGCAATTACTTTTATTAGTAATTTGTTATTAATAATTTGATTAATTATTGATTTATGATTTAAAATTTTATCAAAAATTATCTAAATGTTTGTTAATATTATTATCCCCGCCCGAAATGGTAGTAAAGGTATTAAAAATAAGAATTTAGAGAAAGTTGGTGGTTTACCTTTATTTGAAAGATCAATTAATCATGCTATAAAATTAAGTAAATTTTTTTCTTTAAAAATATGGATATCAACAGATATCCCATCTCTTTTTAATTATAAAAATAGTTTTAAAAATTTAGTTATTCATAAAAGAGATAAAAAACTATGCGGCGATAAATCTTTAACTTATGATGTGATTTTGAATTTAATCAATATTTATTCTATTCCCAAAGAAGAATTTATAGTTTTATTTCAACCAACTACTCCTTTTAGGGATCCACTGGAAGTTCGCAATGCAATAAATAGTTTAGAGAAAGAAAGTTCTTTTAATTCAGTGGTTTCTTTATCAGATGTATGCGGAAATCATCCTTATCGAATGAAAAAAATAACTAAAGAGAATGAAATTATTGATTTTATGGGCCAAGATTTTGAGAATATGATGCCTAGACAATCCCTACCTAAAGTTTATATTCGATCAGGTAGTTTTTATATATCAAGGGTATCCTCGATTATAAAAGATAACAGTTTATTACCTAAACCATGTAAAGGAATAGTTCATAAGGAACAAAAATACGCAATTAATATAGATAGCGAGATAGACCTTTTGATTGCAAATAAGTTTAATGAATGATTAATTAATATTAGTTTTAATCTAAAAAAATTGTTTTAAATTAGTTTATTATTAATGATTTATAGTATTAATTTATAAAGGAGATTTTATGCTCTTAATAAAATATTTGATATAATTTGAAAAAATTATTTATAAAAAAATACTTTAATGAGTTTTAAAAAAAAAATATTAGTAGTTGACTTAGAATACAAAAATAAGAGTCGTTTCATACCTTTTTTTTTATATTTATTAAAAGCTTTTAGAGAAGAAAATTATGACTTAAGTTTATTTCGTTTAGGAAATTCACTTAAGGGAAAGAAAAAGTCTATAAAGGACTTGACTATAAAAGATTTTTCTAATTATAAAAATTCTAATTTATTAGAAATATTAAATAACGAAAATCCAGATCTTGTTTTAGTGCTTCATATGAATAATTTAGACATCAGATCATTAAATAGATGTTGTAAATATTTAAATATACCAGTTATGTTTCTTGAACATGCAATTACTTCAAATGTAGAATTAACTAATACAAAAAGGCATGATTCTAAAAGGTTTTTACTAAAGAGGTTTAAAAGGATAATTAAAGATAAATTATTCAATCAATATTTTAATTATATAAAATATTTATTTTTAACTAAAGCTTCTATCAAAACATTTTTTTTATTTTTTATTGAAAGTATTTTTAAACTTTTAAATAAAGATTTACCATCAGAAGATTGGAATTATGCGGCTTATTGTGTATTCATTGATCCTGATAAAAGAAAATTACTTTTACAACACTATAATTTTATTGACGAAAATAAGATTCATGTTGTTGGTAATTATGACTTATTAGAATTTGGTATGAGCCCTGAATTATTTAATTCATATGTATTAAATAATATAAGTAAAGATATTTTATATATAGATTCTGATTGTGTATACAGAACCTTTAATGGAAATAAAGCTTTGTATTTAAAATATATTAGAAATTTAAATAAGATAATTGAAGATAATGGATTTAAACTTAATATAAAACTTCATCCTTTATCTATTGAAAAGCTTTTAGATATTGAACTTTCAAAATATAATATAAATATTGTTGAGCAAAATAATTTTATGAATACCTTAGAGAAAGTAAAGTATGTTATAAGTGAAGCATCTAGTATTACTACCCTGCCTTGTCTAATAGGTCTACCATTATTGACTCCCACTTTAAATCCATTTAATAAAAAAAAATATGGAACTTTAATTAATAATTACCCTAACAGATTATCTTTCTCATCATTAAAAGAACTTGATTTTATATTTAAAAATCACAATTTAAAATCTTTTAAAAATCAAATAGATTTTTGGATAAGAGAATATGCAGGCCCTTTACCCTCTGATAATTTTCCTAAAAGAGTTTTAGAAATTATAAAAAATATAATTTAGGAATATGTAATTATTATATTCTAGCGAAACTTTAAAACTTATTTTTTTGGTAAATTTTTATCAATAGAATCATATAAAGTTATTGTTTTATTCACAATATGACTTTCTAAAAAATTATTTCTAACAAAATCTTCGCATTTTTTTAATTTAATTTCTAATTTTTTATCTCTATAGTCACTAATTATTTTGTTTATGCAATCTATATAGGAAGGTATAGAATCTTTTTCAGAAATATAAATTAAGGAATCATCAAATAAATCACAGGAAGCTTTCTTACTACTTATTACTGGTATATTTAAAATCATTGCTTCTAGAATTCCCCTTGGGAGTCCTTCTCCATAAATAGATGGTACTATTAAGATTGGAAATTCATAGGTTTGAGTTAGTAATGGATTTTTTATGACACCATTAAAAATAATATTTCTATGCTCTTTTTTAAAAATTAGAAGTTCTTTTTCAGTAATTGAATCTGCAGATGAAAGATCTATGGAACCAAAAACTGCTGATTCTTGACTCTTTAATTTTTCCGCAACTTTGATAAAAGTTATTATTCCTTTTGACCTTATTAGCCTTCCTGAATATATTAGATTACATTTAATCTTTGATTCGTAATTTGAAGGTCTATCTATCCAGTGTATTCTATCCTTTTTATCTAAATATTCTAATGGAACTCCTGATCCATAAATTAGAATTTTATTACAATCAGGGATGTCTCTAAAAATTCTTTCTAAAAAAAGCATATCTAATTTATTTTGGAATATAAATTTTGTTCTATCAAAATTTTTTATAATAAACTTTCCTCCTATCTGTTTAAAAGATAAACTTCTAATAATCTTAAAAATTAAAATAATTAAAAATCTCTTTAGGCCTCTTGAACTAGATAGTTGACCTAATCCAGCAAAAGATAGTATACAAGGAATACCAAAACAAAAAGATGCAATAGCTGTTAAAAAGTTTGTTTTTAATGTGTGAGAATGAACTAGTTTTGGTTTTAATGTTCTAAAAATAAAAATTAATCTAATTAAACTTAAAGCAAGATTAAATATATTTTTATTACCTGATCTGCTTATTCTCCATGGAACATGCAGTGTTAATTTTGAAAGTTCTAAAGTACTATTGTCTATTGGACTAATAGAAACAACATTAACTTTTTTTGACTTAAGCTTAGTTAAAAGGAGCTTTCTGTAATGCAGTAAATACCAGCTACTATTAGCAATTATTAATACAGGCCTGTTGTAGGGATTATTGAGCATTTTTAAAATTTCTATTTACTTTTCTTAAAACTCTAAGGCCATAAATAGTTTCGTAACTAATAAGTTCTAAAGCTTTACAAATAAATCTAGGAGGAACTTTTATATCTTGATATTCTTTATAGGAAATAATTCTTGATCGATTTGTGGAGACAAAATTTAAAAATCTTTTCACTTTTTCATTATTTAGATAATTGCTATGAATGCAGATAGTTGCCAGACCAAAACCTAAATTAAAAGGTCTTGAACTTAATTGAGGAACAAGTGTTATCCCACTTTTTTTATATGGATATAAACCATAGCCATCAGTTATGGAAGTAAATCCTAGTTTATTTAATGAAATGAGTGTGTTTAAGTCGAATGAATGAGATGGAGCCATAAAAACAGGCTGCCAACAATTATGGTCCTCTAGTATTTTCTTCCCTTTTTTTATTAATTCATATTGGTACTTATAATCATGACCTGCAAATTCTGATCTATTATTAATCTTTAAAATACCGGATGAAGCTGATGTGTATTTATGATGTGTGCCATGCTGGGCAATTGTATCCCCGTATTTTTTATAGGAATTAATTTTTTCAAAAAACTCATCTTGATTCTTATGGTTTGATAATAATTTATCTTTATTATTTGGAATAACTCCAAGAATTGATTTTATTCCAAGCTGATGCAATTTTTCTTTTATAAACAAAAAAATATCCCAATTCATAGTTGGACAAATATCATCAAATCTTATAATAATTTTTGTTGGCATATATTATCTATTTTAGAGTATTTGGTAAATCATAAATATTTAGAATACAATTTATTATATGTTTTGGACATTTTATTTATAGAAAAATTATTTTTAATTATTTTATAAGTACTCTTTTTAATTTCTTTTTTTTTTTGATAATCTAATTTATTAAATTTTACAATAGCTTCGCAAAGATACTCGTGATTATTTGGATCAATAATAAAGTTTTTGTTTTTTATAATCTTTGATATATCTCCAACATTAGTACTTATGCATAAAGTATCACAAGCTATGGCCTCTAAAACAACAAGAGGAAAAGCTTCACTTTTTGATGATAATACATGCAGATCAAGAGCATTCATTACAAATGAAATTCTATTCTCCTTTCCCAGAAGTAAAACAATATCTTTAAGATTATATTTTTCAATCAATTTAACCAATATTTTATTTTTGTAATCAATATTTTCTCCTACTAGTAAATATTTAAACTGTAATCCAGTATTTCTTAGAAGATTTATAGATTTTAATAAACTAATATGATCTTTATTAGGATCAAATCTTGCTACAGTTCCAAATAAATTCTCATGCTTTGAAACGCCAATTTCTTTTCTATATTTAAATCTTTGATAGTTTGATTTTTTGAACTTTAAAAAATCTATACCATTCGGTATAACTATAAATTTATTCTTGCAAAAACCAAATTTAATATGCGCATTTTTTGCACTTTCTGCGCAATAAATTATTTTTTTAGGAATTATATAAGATAAAATGCTATTTAATCTGGCAATAATTAATGTTGTTTTTTTATTTAAGTTTTTCTTGAGAGAAGTGTGGTGAACACTCCAAAAGATATTTCTCGAATTACTAAGATATGCTGCGCATCCGCCTATAAAGTTAGCATGATACATCCATGTTTGAACTATATCTGGGTTGATATTAGTAATTATTTTTATTAACTTATAAAATTTAAATAGAGCATATAAATTAAAAGAAAAATTAAAATAAAAAACTTTTATACCATTTTTTTCTAAAAGAGTCCCATATTTACCTCTGTCTTTAAGAGAAATTACTAAATTTTCATTTTGTGGGGAATTTTTGATTAGTTCATATAAGGTTTTTTCAGCACCACCATCTTCTAATCCGCTTGTAATATGAAGTATTTTGGTCCTCATCTTAAATTAAATATTTTTACTAATTTTTTATAAATTATAAATTGATAAATCTTTAATAGTTATAGTTTTATCATATTTTATTTCAACTTTTGGACGATGTGTAACCATTATTAATGTTGATTCTTCACAGTAATTAATCAAATTAAATAAGATCATTGATTCTGTTTTTTTGTCTAAAGCACTTGTGGCTTCATCAAGTACCATAATTTCTTTGTTTTGATATATAGCTCTTGCTATTCCTATTCTCTGTTTTTGTCCTCCTGACAAAAGTAAACCTCTTTCTCCAACAATTGTATCTAAACCATTTTTTAAATTGCTTATAACTTTATCTAAAGAACTTAATTTTATTGCATTATTTAATTGTTCATTATCAATTTCACTATCTGAAAAACCAAAAGCTATATTTCTTCTTATTGTGTCATCCATTAAAATTATTTCTTGAGGCACATGAGATATTTTCCGCATCCAGGCAGATTGATTATTCTTATTAATATCTTGGTTATCAACATAAAGTTTACCTTTTGTTGGTGCTATGAGACCCATAATGATATCTATTAATGTTGATTTCCCACTTCCTGTTTTTCCTACGATACAGATAAAATCTCCTTTATTTATTTCTAAATTGCAATTTTCTAGGACAATGTTTTTTGTTTTAGGGTAAGAAAAACCTACAGATTTTAATATTATTTTTTTATTAAAACTAACTTTAGCTTTATTCCTATTATTTCTAGTATCTCGAAAATTTATAAATTTAATTATATCTTTGATGCTAAATGTTGAAGCTCGAATAGTTGAATAAGATCTATAAGTATTTTGTGCAAGTGGTAATAATCTTTGACTTCCATACAAAAATGAGCCTAGTGATGAAATTAAGATTGAATTGTTGCTATTAGTATATGAGTTAAATATAAGGCTTACAATAATTATCATTGCGAATATCATACTTTCGATAACATATCTTGGTATTTCACTAAGAACCCTTACGTTTGCGTCAGCTAGTCTTAAAGCAAACTCATTATTTGCAAATTGATTAAAAAATTTATTCTCAAATCCCGATAGTTTTATTTCTCTAAAACTTATAACGGTCTCTTGCACAATTTTGATATTCTTTGAGCTGTTTCTACTTAATATAATTGAATTTTTCTTCATAGAATTACTTGTAATTAATGAAACAATTAAATAACTTATAAAAACCGAAAATAAGGAAAATATTGAATAAAGAGGTGCTTTTTTAAATATTGATATTCCAATGAAAATTATTATGAGTATTGAAGAACTAATTCTAATAAAGGGCAATATTAAATCAGTAGCTAAAGTATTAATTTTTGTAGTTATTACTGAAATTAATTCAGAGCTGTTAATGCTTAAATATTTTAAGTAATTTTGCTGAAGATAATTATTATATACTTTTTGACATACCTGCGAAGAGCTTATAAAGGACAATCTTAATCCATAATATGAAATTAGAGCTCTACCTGTATTAGTAATTATTACTAATATAAGAAATATTAAAGAGTGGTCTATACCAAGTATTTTATCTAAACTCTCCGCGGACTTTATTCCTAATAACTTTTTTGCAAAAATCCCAGATTCACCAATCGTAAAATATTCTCCAATGGCAACCAAAATGACTAAAAAGAAGAAAAAAGCAAATCTTAATTTTGTCCTTTTATCTAATGTTTTTAGAATAAAATTTAATTCACTTTTTTTTAAAAGCATCAATATTTTTAGTTTTGTTTATTCCAGCATACTTCTTTTGTGTTTAGTTAAAACTTTTTAAAAGTTAAAATTATAATTTCGTACTTTTTAGGGGATAAACTTTTTACTATATTTAATCGAATTTAGTAACACTATAGATTTTTGAAATAAATTATGGTTTTTTGACTTTTTACTCTAAGATATAAAAAAGTTATTTAAATACTTTAAGGTGAATTTAATAAATAATAGTATTTATATTTATTCATTAGGATGTTTTTTAATATCAATATTTATCAGTCTAATAACAACCCCTTTTTTAATTAAATTAGGTAAAAAATTTAATTATCTAGATTACCCTTCAGAAAGAAAGAGACACAAAGAAGAAATAGTAAATATAGGTGGTATATCTCTTTTCTTAGGAATTTTTTTGGTAGTAATACCATTATATATACTAATAAAATTTGATTTTTTACAAATAACAAATAATATTTTCAATATAATACCAATACTATTTTTTACTAATTTAATAATTTTCTTCACGGGATTATATGATGATAAATACTCTTTGTCCCCATACATAAAACTATCTATTCAATTAATCTCTGCTTCAATAATGTGGTTTATGGGATTAAGAATTGATTTATTAGATTTTACTTTTTTTGATTCAAATATTGATTTAGTACAATTACCAACTATTTTAAGTTACTTAATTACAGTCATTTGGATTGCAGGGATTACAAATGCTATTAATTGGTTAGATGGAATGGATGGACTTGCCGCAGGTGTAAGTTTATTATTATCCTCCGGTATGTTGGTGATAGGATTTTCATTAAGTAATAATTTAGCTGTAATTTTTTGTTCATTATTAATAGGTTCTTGTTCCGGTTTTTTGATTTATAATTTTAAACCTGCAAAAATTATAATGGGTGATTCAGGTTCAAATTTGTTAGGATTTACCTTAGCAATAACAAATATTCTTTTATTAAGAGGGGATAAAACCTTAGGTGTTTTACCATTCTCTTTTATTATATTTCTTGTACCTATTTTAGATATGTTAAGAGTGATATTTATAAGAATTAGTCAAAAGAATTCCCCTTTTCGCGCAGATAGAAATCATCTTCATTTTAAGTTATTAAAAAAAAATCTAAGTGAAGAAAAAGTGATTTTTATAATCTATATTTTTGTAATAATTTCTATATCAATTAGCTTTGAAATTTTTAATTTTAAAGTAGCCTTGCCGTTATTCTTATCATGCTGCTTCGCTTTAATAACTTTAATTTTTAATGATAAAATTAATAATATATTTAACGAGAATTGAAAATTAATTTTTGTATAAATTTAAATTGTTTTATACCTAAAAATTAATCTTTGTTATCTAGTATCTATTTAATAAAATCTTTTTATTAAAATATTATCAAGTTCTATTTCTGAATGAAAAACTTATTAATAACTGGTGGCGCTGGCTTTATAGGTAGTCATTTGTGTTTAATGCTTTTAAAAAATAATTATTCCTTGTATGTAATAGATTCTTTTGTAAATAGCTCATCCGAGTCATTAGAAATAGTAAAAGATTTAAGTAAATTGAATAAAAAAGAGATCTCTAATAATTTAAAAATATTTTTTGGTGATATGAGGGATAAAATTTCTATTGAGAAAGTATTTCTTTTTGCATTAGAATGTGATCAGCCTATTGATGGTGTAATACATTTAGCTGGTTTGAAATCTGTAAGAGATTCTGTTAATAAACCAATAGATTACTGGGAAAATAATATAGTCTCAACTATAAATCTTTTAGATATTATGAATAAATATAATTGTTTCAATTTAGTATTTAGTAGTAGCGCTTCCATATATCAAAAAGATCAAAAGCTTGTAAAAGAAAATTCAAATATTTATCCAAGTCATCCTTATGCGGAAACAAAAGTAGTAGTAGAAAAATTACTCAAAAGTGTTTTTAATGCCGCACCAAAAAAATGGAAAGTAGTAAATTTAAGATACTTTAATCCCATTGGAGCACATTCATCAGGTCAATTAGGAGAAGACCCTAAAGGTGATCCAAATAATATATTTCCTAGAATTCTAAAAGTTGCTTCTGGAGAAATTGAAAAATTATATATCTTTGGAAATGATTGGCCAACAAAAGATGGATCTGGTGTTAGAGATTATATTCATGTTATGGATTTAGCTGATGGTCATATAAAGGCATTAGAGTATTTAAATAATGTATCTCCACAAATATTAAATATCAATTTAGGAACAGGCATTGGTACATCAGTTATTGAATTAATAAAGGTATTTGAGAAAGTTAATAATGTTGAGATCCCTATGGAGTTTGTAGACAGAAGAAATGGTGATGTTGCAGAATTAGTGGCTGAAATTACGCTTGCAAAATCTTTAATAAAGTTCTTGCCTACTAGGAATATTAAAGCTATGTGTAAAGATGGATGGAAATGGCATCAAAGAAATCCTCTGGGTTATAGAAATACAAAGAAAAAGTTAAAATAAATTTCTTTTACTATCTTAAAAAGTAAATTAAATTATCTGGAATTTAAGCTTTTTTTAATGTTATATTCCTTACTCCAGAAAGTAAGGCCCAACAAGCAATGCTTATTCTTCCATCGAAATAAGTAATATCCACTAAATTTGCTAAACATATAAGAATTAATGATGTGATCCAAGCTCTATCAAAAAGATTTTCCTTAAAATAAATATTATTTCTTATGAAAATTTCAAAATAACCTTTAAAAAGGATAATAGTAAATGGAGTAATTATAAAAATTGTTGTTGGGATGCCATAATTTACCATTAACTCTAGAGGTAAATTATGTGGATGCGAGCTCCAAATACCTGTATTGGCCTCCAATAATCTTGGGAAAGATAAAGCACCTGATCCAAATAAGGGATTATTGTAAATCATCTCTAATGCATTTCTCCATAAGTCTGTTCTAGAAAGATGAACGCCATATGATTCACTATTAAAATTATTCCAAACAGCAGTTGGTATAAAGTTCTGCATAAAACTTTGAAAGCCTTCTCCAAAAATTGGTATAAAAATAAATAAAAATATAGAACTTATAAAAATTAAAATTGGGATAAATATTTTTAAACTTCGAAAACCAAAAAGAATAGGGATTGAAAATATCAAAGAAAACAAGGCTGCTCTAGAAGCTGTGAGAATAATTGATAAAGCTATAAATAATAAAAATAAAAAAGTTACTATTTTTATAATAAAGAATTTTTCTTTTTTATAAAATAAAGCTAAGGAAAAAGGCCAAATAATTAATAACCAACTTGCTAAATAATTTTGATTATTAAATAAACCAGTTATCCTTGTCATCCCATCATAAAGAGGTCTTTGATACCATACAATCAATCCATTCAATGTTTTTAGTGGGCCATGCCATTCAAAGAAAACCTGGCCTAAAATTGACGCAAAAACGGGAATACTCCCAAACAAAAATAATAAACATGTATTTTTCCGCATTTTTTCAGATTTTAGGTAAGGTTGAAAACCATAAAAACAAAGTATCAATGGAATCCAATTAAATAATCCAATGTAGTTATTCAAAGTATTAATATCCTTTTGATTTACTACATCAACAAAGTTAAATGAATTATAAATACTACTTAAAAATAAAAATATAATTCCAATAAAAAATAAATAATTAAATTTATCTTCAAATAATTTTTTATCATTAATAAAAAATCCTAAAAATGCGGCAATCAAAAGTATCCCAGCTGATATAGAAAAGGCAGAAGGTAATAAAAATATTCCAATATAAAAAGAGTAAATACCAAAATTTTTCATGAATTATATTTTTAAAGTTGAATTTCTAAGTAATAATCAATAAATAACTTTAAAGACTTTATCTAAAAGAATATGAATATATAATATAAATTTCTTAATATTATATGTTTACTCATTCTTAGTTTTTAATAAGTTGGTAATAGTTATTCATAACTTTTCTATAAGCTTTGTTTGATTTTAATCTATGACGCTTCCTGCAGGATTCGAACCTGCGGCCCACTGCTTAGAAGGCAGTTGCTCTATCCAGCTGAGCTAAGGAAGCAAAGGGTGATGTTTCTAAGATCAAAAGTTAATTTTGTATTTCAATAAAATGATCTTACAGAAGAAAAGAGTTTTTTCTCATACCTCATGATCTTACTAATTGAGGGTAACCAAAACAACTTTTCTTTTATTATTTTAACTTTAAAAAGTATTTGAGCTTAAAGGATGAAAAAAGGGTTATTTATTATGAAGACCTCCCATATATATCCTCAAATCTTACAATATCGTCTTCTCCTAAATATGTACCACTTTGAATCTCAATTAAGATTAAAGGACTTTCCCCAGGATTAGATAAGCGATGTTTTGATCCTATTGGTATATAGGCACCTTCATTTTTTCCTAAAACTGATATTGTCCCATCAATCTCAACTTTTGCTGTCCCATTTACTATTACCCAATGTTCAGATCTTTTATGATGTAATTGAAGTGAGATACTTGCTTTGGGTTTTATTTCTAATTTTTTAACTTGCCAAGAAGATCCTTTTTCAATACTGGTAAAGCTTCCCCAAGGTCGATACCTTTTTTTATGATATTTCCCCTCCTTAAATTCACTATTGTTTAATTTCTGAACAATTTCTTTTACTTTTTGCGTTGAATCTTGATTAGCTATTAAAATAGCATCTCTTGTCTCGACTACAATAATATCATTCAGGTTTATTCCCACTATTAGCCTCTCATCACTTCTCAAATAGCAATTTTTAGAATTCTCAATAATTATATTGCCATTTGAACAATTTCCCGCTTTATCTTTTTTTGAATTTCTCCAAACAGATTTCCAATTACCAATATCGTCCCAACCAGCTTCAAGCATAAAAACGGTCCCTAAAGTTGTCTTTTCCATCAAAGCAATATCTATAGACTTATTTGGAGATTTTTTGAATTCTTTTTCATTTACTCTCAAGAAATCAAGATCTATGGATCCTTTGTCTAGAGATTTTTTACAAACTTTTATTATTTCAGGTTCAAATTTTTCTAATTCTTTAAGAAATGTTGTTGCTTTAAAAAGAAAAATTCCACTATTCCAAGAATAATGTTTATCCTTAATAAACTTTTTTGCTAATTCTAAATTTGGCTTTTCAACAAAATTTTTTATCTTACTATAGTGTTTTTCTTCATCTAATTCTTCATAGGAATTTATATATCCATAACCAGTTTCCGGGGAATAAGGTTTTATTCCGTATGTAATTAACCTACCATTATTAGCTTCAACTAAACTATTCTCGATTACTTTTCTGAAATTAACTTCTTTATCTATTTTATGATCAGATGACAAGATAAGGAGCATTGGATCACTATTATTTTCTAATGCTTTTAGTGCTGCGAGGGTAATTGCAGGAGCTGTATTCCTCCCAATGGGTTCAAGGAGTATTGAATGAGGAATTACATTTATAGACCTCATTTGCTCTGCTACTATAAATCTTTGATCTTCATTAGAAATAATAATTGGACTCTTAAGGTTATTGAGACCTTTTAAACGCAAGTAAGTATTCTGTAAAAGTGAAAAATTATTATTTTCATTTAGTTTTAAATATTGTTTTGGAAAGCTTTCTCTTGATAAGGGCCAAAGCCTTGTACCACTTCCACCTGAAAGTATTACAGGTACTAAATCTAATTTTGAGAGAAAAATTTCTTTTGTATATTCCAAAACTATAAATTTTTTGACTTACCTAATATCTCTTTTGATGAAAAGCGATTAGTTAATTTTAATTATTGTAAATCATGAGATTAAATTATCAATCTAAAATTAAATTAATTTTAATTCTCTTTAAATCAATATTAGGTTAGATTTATAATTAAGTTCTGATAAATAAAATTAGTGCCAAAGAAATTATCGGAGATTCAAAAGAAAGAAATAATTGACCTTTTTATTAATGGAGAACCAATTGAGGTTTTAGCAGAAAAGTATAACTTTACTAAAATTACGATTAGGCGCTATTTGAAACAATCTATAGATCAAAAAATTTTTCAAAGCTTAAGTATAAAAAATAAAAAAAATAAATCAGAAGATGTTTTAAATAAATTTTTTCAAAATGAATCAAAAACCAAAAACTTGATTTCAGAAGATAAATCTTATGAAATCAATTCAGGACATGGTTCTTCCTTCGTAGAATTAACTCCTATGAACTTTGAAATTGAAAATGAACCTCAGAAAGATCTATCATCAATCTCAATTTCTGAGATGGACTTTCCAAAAATTGTTTATATGATTGTGGACAAAAAAATTGAATTAGAAATCAAATATTTAAAAGAATATCCAGAGTGGCAATTTCTATCAAAAGAAGAATTAAGCAGAAAA
>MDTB01235740.1_pt1 | contig 14380 bp, 26 predicted proteins | sample 811161 | NCBI WGS metagenome assembly MDTB01 (sample SAMN05326650, study PRJNA326480) | marine metagenome | isolation source: seawater | place: Mediterranean Sea | collected 2009
AAACAAGTTATAATAATAAAAATAATTAGTAAAATAGTTGCCTCCCCGAAATATTATTCTTATATTAAGGTATAGAAATTAGTAAAAAGATAAAGATGAATACATTACACACAGATTTTTGGATGGATAGAAGCACTGACGTAGATGTGCTAACTGGTGAGAGATTTGCTCCTAGTAAAGATTATGTTAAGCTTGCTGCTACGAAGCGTGCGATTGCTAACTTTGTAAGTATAGTTACTGGTAAGTCGATACCTGTTAAATATAATAGTGGGAATAATAGCTATACTGATGGTGAAGTTGTTGTTATCTCTTCTAAGGTAGATGATAATAACTTTGATCATGTAGTAGGATTAGCTCTTCATGAAGGTTCTCATTGTGCTTTAACTGACTTCAAAATTGTAACTGAGATCAAAGAAGCAATGAGAAAAGAGTGGAATGATGCTGGTAAAGATTGGATTGAAGAAGGTGGTTTTGATGCTTTTATAAATCTTAAAGAGATTCTTAATTATGTAGAAGATAGAAGAATCGATTATTTCGTTTATAGTAGTGCACCTGGCTATAAGGCATATTATAAAGCTATGTATAAAAAATACTTCGAAGCTAATATTATTACTAAAGCTCTTAAGAGTGATGATAAACGTGAAGTAACTCGTGAAAATTATATGTTCCGTATCATTAACTTTACTAATGGAGCTACAGACTTAGATGCTATGCCTGGTCTTAGAGATATCTGGAATTTATTAGATCTTCGTAATATCAAGAGATTGAAATCTACTCAAGATGCATTAAATGTTGCTGTTGAGATTAATAATATTATTGAACTTAATCTATTAGAAGCTGCTTCTAAAGTTAAGGAAGAGCAAGATACTAATGATGATAAGCAGCAAGATACTCCTCAAGATGGTGAAGATCAAGGAGAAGGTTTTGGTCAAGGTTCAGATCAAGAAGATAATAATGATGATGGTAGTACTGCTGAGGGTAGTGATGCTGCTTCTGGTACTGATGATAAGAATTATGACTTAAATCCAAGACAGCAACGACAGTTAGATAATGCAATACAAAAGCAAAAAGATTTTATGGAAGGTGATATCAAGAAGTCTAGATTATCTCAAGCTGATGAGAAGAAGGTTGAGGCTATGACTGAAGCTGATGTTGATATGAAGAAGGTAGGCGAGAATATTGAATTGAGTAATTACTATGGTACAGTGAGATATACTAAGGGCGTTGATTGTATAGTAATCAATAATATGACTAAAGGATTAGTTGAAGCTCAAGTATATACTACTATGTTCTCACCAACCCCTATAAAACGATGGAGTGCATCTATTGAGAAAGGTACGCGTATGGGTACTATGTTAGGTCGTAAGTTACAAGTTCGTAATGAAGATACTACTCTTAAGACAACTAGACTACGTAATGGTAAGATAGATAGAAGATTGATATCTTCATTAGGACATGGTGCTGAAGCAGTATTCTCTAGATTAGATGTAGATAACTTTAATCCTGTATTGCTTTACTTATCTATAGATGCTTCTGGTTCTATGAGTGGAAAAGAGTGGGAGCAAGCTCAGACTGCTGCTGTAGCGATTGCAAAAGCTGCTTCTATGGTTAGTAATATGGATGTAGTTATTACTTATAGAAGTGTTGATTATGTAGGTGATAAATATTTACCTTGTATGCTTGTTGCTTACGATTCAAGAAAAGATAAATTCAGCAAGATTCCTAGATTATTTGCTCATATCAAATGTTCTGGTTCTACTCCTGAAGGGCTTTGCTTTGAGGCTACTATGAAAGAAATGCTTAAGGTTAATAATAATACTGATACTTACTTTATAAACTTTTCTGATGGTATGCCTGGTTACAATGGTCCTGGATGTGATTATTATGGAGAAGGTGCTGTTAGTCATACTAAGACTCAAGTAGATAAAATTAGAGCTGCTGGTATTAAGGTAATATCTTACTTCATATGTGATTATGATGGTTCAATGGGAGCTTTCAAGAGAATGTATGGTAAGGATTCTGAAAGAATTGCTGCTGATAAGATTATGCCGTTAGCTAAGTCATTGAATAATAAATTTGCAACTAAACAATAATAATATGTGCATGTCAGGAATACATTACGTCTTCGAAGACGAAGAAGAAGAAAAGGTTATTGAAACTAAAAAACAAGTTAACGAAGAGCTAATTTGTAGCTATTCAGGATTGCCTTCTGTGGCAAGTTATGAAAACATAAAGGAAAAATAATATGAAAATTACGTTATGGGTAACCGAAGAAACGCTAAAACAAATTAATAGTGGAGAACCGATTACTGGAGATATCTTCATGAGAGAACCTGGAGAACATGTCGATGTTTTACAAGTACAAGTATCAGAAGATGAGTACTATGAGATATTAGATAGACAAGCTATAGATTCAGAACCTACAATGGATAATGCTGATCTAGATGGTACTGGTCTTAAATGGGAATGTGAAACCACAGAACACCCTAAAATGGTCAATTGGGAAGGCAGCTTACCTGAAGGAGCTGAATGGGGTGTGAGTTATAGTTTTAAAGATAAGACGAAGGGTAATCCAACATTTGCAGATGTTTATGACCTGACTAGAGCAACTCCTAACAATTTTGAACTAGGTGTATTAATTAGAAGAATGGTAAATGATAGCGATGAATAAAGAGACGAGACTACGAGCTTATAGAGAAGCGAAGCGCCGAATTTTGAAGGTGATGCCCGCCGCGAAAATAGCGGCAAATGAACAGGCCGGATTTTATGTATCGGATGCGGAAGGAAGGAACGTAATCGCACAAAGATATCCGTCATTGGCCTATGCTAAGGATGTTATGTCAGCTTGGATTAATCTTGACATAGTAGGCCATTGGAATCGGACAGAGACGCGTAATGATCGAAAGTTCCGCAATGACAAGCAAACAGTTGCAGTACAAGGTGATTGGAGTAGTACAAGCACTAGGATGGATGATTATATAGATTATACACCAGATTGGAGATCATCGGATGGTCAACCAGAGGAATGAGTTATGGATTAGATTAGGGCTATGCTGTTATGCTATAGTATATGGTATAGGATGGCCGCTGGTTTATGGAATGAAATTGAGCTATAGCTCATACTACGCGATAGCGCCATCAGGATTTGCCCTAACAACACTTCTTGTATCACTTGGGTTATGGTTGCATCGAAGCAAGGAATGGGAAAAGCCTGCCATGGCGCTTATGGTAGTAGCTGCTTTCAATTGCTACTCATGGCCAATGATACATAATACTGCGGCAATGGTCTTCTTCATATCATCTACTTGGATAATGATGCAAGATAAGAGATACGGGTGGTGGGGAAGATCGTCGCTGATATGGTACTCATTGCTACTAATAACGAAGGACGGAGGACTGTTCTGGTTTGAAGCGATACAAATACAACTAATAGCGACATATCATATGAGGAGAGTCGTACATTTAATTAAACTAAAATAAAGGAAGAGAGTATGTTTTACTATCAGGTTACAACGCAGCATATGGCTGACAACGACAAAGGAAAGACACAAAAGGTTACTGAAAGGTATTTGGTTAATGCGGTAAGCGTAACAGATGCAGAGAAGGTAGTGACAGATAAATGGGGTATGAATGTATCAGATTTTGAAGTTAAAGAAGTTAAGAAATCACGTATAATAGATGTAATACCGGCGTAAGATGATGAACAGAGAACGACAAGAGATAGATGCGTCATTGATAGCATTGGTATGTACAATAATACTAGTAACAGGTACAATGATAGGGATAATAGCATGGTCGGTGGGTCAGTATCTTTAATTGAAGTAGGTGGTATACTATATAAGGTGGTACGTACATTGAAAGCCGATCATATCAATATGGTAGATGGATGGAAAGATACTATGATGAAGCTTTATCATGCCGATAACATCTTCCAGAAGGATGGCGTCTTATATGTGGTCCAAGAGATAACAGACGTCCATCCTATATAGTGTAGTCCTGAAGGCAGTGTATTAAATGCAATATATGATGATATAATAATATACCTATATATGCAGAGGAGTAAGGTTGAGCGTATGGTTTGAAGAAAAACTCCATGGTCGTGTCTGTGGAGCCCCTGAAAATTCCTATATAACCTACTGTCTCTCCTATGTTCTTCCCTTCCTATGCCTTAGATGCCTGAGGGAACACTTGGCAAAAAAAGTTTATAAATAGTTGGGGAAAGAGTTGCCTCCCTGAGATATTCTTCGTATATTTATGAAGTAAATAAGAGATAACAATTATAAAAACACACACAATGAATAACAGAAAAACTTACATTACAATAGCATTAGTAGATGGCAAGTATCGCCTGATGGATCAATTCGGAACTGAGTACAACTTCAACAAGCCAGTTCATGGCGATGGTACTCCTACTATATGGAAGAATACAGCTGTCTCAGCATTCGAAAATGGTCAATGCTTCTTATACGAGCATATGGGTAACTACTTGAGTCGTGTACCTAATAAAGAATATACAAAAGCGTGTGATGCGTTACGCGAGGAATCAGAAGCAGCTTCAGAGCTACCTAAAGCTCAAGTTGAGTTGATGTCTTTCATTGATACGTCATACGACTTAAAACCTGAGATCCTTAAGATGGATCAACTAAGATGGAAGTACTTGATTCGTTCTGCTATGCGTGGTAAGAACATCATGATGACAGGACCAGCAGGATGCGGGAAAACAATGGCAGCTAAGTCGATTGTTAATGCACTTGATCGTCCTGACTTTTATTTCAACTTAGGAGCTACTCAGGATCCACGAGCAACTCTAATAGGTAATACGCATTTTAGTAAGTCGTCAGGTACATACTTCAGCGAGGCATTATTCGTGCAAGCTATCCAGACTGAAAATGCTGTTATCTTATTAGATGAGTTATCACGTGCGCATCCTGAAGCTCATAATATACTAATGACGGTATTAGACGAAGGTCAGAGATACTTACGATTAGATGAAAAAGATGGAGCTCCTACTATAAAGGTAGCGCCTGGTGTGACTTTCATTGCGACTGCTAATATAGGTAATGAGTATACGGCTACACGGGTACTTGATAGAGCCTTACTAGATAGATTTACTATCATAGAGATGGAGACGCTTGATGCAGAGGATGAGAGATCCTTACTAACGTATCTATACCCTCAGTTAGATGATACCTCTATATTCAATATATCAGAGGTAGTAGCAGCAACCCGTGCGGAGATGCGAACAGAGTCTCCACGTATATCAACTCATGTGTCTACTCGTGCATCGGTAGAGATAGCAGGACTAATGTTCGATGGCTTCTCTCTAGAGGATGCTGCTGAAGTAATGATATACCCTCAGTATGATGCTGCAGGAGGTCTAGATTCGGAGAGAACATTTGTAAAGCAGCTCGTGCAGAAGTATGCTGAATCTCAAGTAGGAGAGGAAGAGCTATTTGATATAGAAGATATAGAATCATAATTTGTGTGTGTGGAAGGTCCCGAGCCTACTGTGTGTGGTAGGTAAGGGTCTTTTACTATAAATCATAAAAATTTTTTTTGTTTTTGCGGGGGGTGGTCGGTGTGTCTATCGGGGCAAGATTTTTCGCCTATAGACCAACAGTTTGAAGAGATATGCAGTGCATAAAATACGTAATAAAGAGTAATAGAGTATGGCGGAAATTGATAAAAATAAAATAACTATGAAGCTAGTTGAAGAGTTAAACGAGCTAGCAACAGCTATCATGCAACAACATAACAAGCCTCATAAGGATTTAACTATTGATATTCAAGATGAAATAGCTGATGTTAAGGTTTGGTTGTTAGAGTATGAAGAGTTCTTTGATTGGAATTATATCGAGGAAAGAATGGATGTTAAAAAACAGAAACACGGATTAATATGACGGAGATTAATAAAATAAAAGTTATTCATATTAAACATGATAAAAACTTTGTTGCATTCATGGCTATGAATGATGATAGTCAACCCATTGGATGGGCTAATTTAACAGTACAATTGGATAATAAATTGAAATTCCAAGATGCATTTGTTTTAGAACCTTATAGACGTCAAGGTGTATATACTCAGTTATGGGATTCTAGAATGGAGTATATTAATACGCATTATGCTGGCAAGGGGTATACTTTATATGCTTACTGTAAACCAATGAGTATAGGTCAATTCCGTAAACATGGATTTGATGAGGTTGAAATGTTAACACATGTAACAAAAGAGATATGATAGAGTTTATAAATCATTTGCTGGGAGTGTGCGGAGAACACTCACACCCCACCATATGGACATTCCTGCTAGGTGGAGTGTCGTTCAGTACTATGTGGTACTATATAACGAGTAAATTTAGAAAAAAATCAGCAGAATAGTTGCATATATAAACATTAGTTCGTATATTATGGTATAATAATTGAGAGGGTAAAGAGCGTGGCAGAGTACACCATGTAGTATAGAGACAGATGTGCTGCAGGGGTATTAAGTGCATGACCGCGGGACCCACAAAACTAACTGACGCATCGAGCTATTGACGGATAGTAATCCTCTCAATTTTAATTTTAAACATATGATAGCAAAATATACAGAGATGGGAACGCGTAATAAAAAGACAGGGCGTATCCCTTATTATAAGGTAGAGAGACATATGGACACCAATCAATGGTACTGTTCATGTCCTGCGGCCGAGTTCCGTCGGCATACCGAATGTAAACACGTTAAACGATTGAAACATAAATTAAGAGTAGTATGATGTATAGTTCAGATGTACCTGAAGATGCTTCAATAGATGAGATTGTATTGGAGTTATATGGACCGTTAGAGTTGTTACGACAACGAATGGTTTTGAATCAATTATTATTAGAAACAGGAATAATATTATTATGAGTAACACGTTAACAGCAAAAGATTTTCTAGAAGTATGCGAGTATATATCACAAGATAATGATACCGTATATATAGATGAAGAAGCGTTAGTAAAGTGTATGGAGCAATATGCTGTATATCACGCCAATACATTTACAGCAGTAAACCGACCACAAACAAACAATTATAAAAAGAAATGAAGAAGCGACTCAAACAAATAGAGTTAACACTTCAAGAGTGGTTCCATGCTTTACGTACACCAACACCTCACAAGAACAAGAAGCGTTACTCGAGAAAGAAAAAACATCGAAAAAAGTTGGATGATTGAAATATTTTTCTTATCTTTAAGTTAACTTAAAAGATCTAATTATGAAATGTTGTAAATGTCAAGCGGAGATCCCGCAAGGAAGATTGTTAGTTTTACCGAATACACGTACCTGCGTGCAATGCTCTACCACCGGTAAATGGTATGCACGTGCCGTGATTACGGGTAAGACTACTTACTCGGAAGTAGAAGTAATAAAAGATACGGCGGCTGCAAATGAGATGCGGCGTTACGACCGCTCGGGTCGCACCGGATGGGGTTCATCACTTCACCGCGTTAAACGTTAACTATGAAAAAAATTCTCGCAATCGCTGCGCTCTTCGTCCCGCTCGCGGCCGCAATCGCACCTTACAGTGACCCGGGTCATGTAATCGACTTACCCGCTATTACTATTGATACTATAACTCATGATGATGTTTTACAAGCTATTATACTTGTTGAGAGTAGTGGTAGAGATAATGCTCATCGTGTTAGTGAAGATGCTGTTGGTTGTTTACAGATACGCCGTACTATGGTTCGAGATGTTAATCGTATACTACGACGTAGTGGATCTGATAAAAGGTACAGATATAAAGATAGATGGAATAGACAGTTATCTATTGAGATGTTTGATATTTATTGTAAGCATTATAATTTAACAACTCCGGAAGAAAAAGCACGATGTTGGAATGGTGGACCGAGAGGTTTATATAAATTAAGTACCAAGCGTTATTGGGAAAAGGTAAAAAGAGAGTTACATGGATAAAATTTTATTTACACTTCACGTTATGTGGTATGAGTATAAGATGGTTAATGAGATGCTAGATACTCTCAAGGCTGCAATCGAAGAATCTCCACTAGATGTTGATATTATCATTTGCTTAAATGGTCAAACGTATATAGAGGATCCTGTCCCTGGTGTTGATCAAAACGAGTTATTCGGTGAATTCTTAAATCATCCAGTTTTAGAGAATGCAACTGTTATCTTTAAGACTATGGATAAACCATTTTATAATATAGGAGACTGGAGACGAGATATATATGGCGATAAATATGATTATAAATACATCGTATGGGGTGAGAGCGATTGCTTAATACCTTATGATTATTTCTATTTATTAAGTAATATTACTATAACAGAACCTCACTTTGTATCACTTGCTAATAGGCAGATGTGGGATGATACATGGCATTGTGTAGAACATCCTTATATAAGAGAGTGGGAGAGTGAAAACGGTGATATAATGATTAAAGAGCCATTCTCTTGTGGTCATATTATTACTGCTGATGATTTAAATAATTTTAATAGTAAGTATGATCCTGAATATGTGAAACTACAACGTTTAAAGATAGATGGTAATATGACAGCATTAGGTAGAAATTTACCATATCCATTCTTACCAGATGATCTACACTTTGCACGTGAAGATTATTGTATGCAACAATTTTTTCAAATGCATAACGTGACACAATATCTCGTTCATACTAGATTAAAAGGTCACAATCGTATGCATCCGAATAAGCGATTATTAACAGATAATACACGAGATGATAAAGTGTTTAAAAAGTATGAAGGGCAAGCGTATGAAAGTATTATTCGATTTTTAAATAAGGTAAAATATGAACGTATTAATAACAGGTGATTTAGGATTTGTCGGTAGAGCATTTAAGAAATACTTTGCTAGACAGCATAATGTTAACATAACAGGTATAGATCTCAAAGCAGGTAATGATTGTAGAGATTTCTTTAAATCATCAACTGAGCAGTTTGATTTAATTATTCATCTTGCTGCAATAGTAGGTGGTCGCGAGACTATAGAGAATGAGCCGTTATCAGTAGCTACGGATCTATCAATAGATTCGGAATTCTTTAACTGGGTTATAAAGACAAAACAAACCCGGGTTGTATATTTTAGTTCAAGCGCAGCATATCCAACACACTTACAATTACCACAATTAAAGCATCAGTTAAAAGAGAGTGATATAAATCTCGATGATATTAGATTGCCTGATTTTACATATGGCTGGGCTAAATTAACTGGTGAGTATCTTGCTAAATTTGTTCGCGAACAAGGTACGAAGGTATATGTATTTAGACCGTTTAGTGGATATGGTGCAGATCAAGATTTAACATATCCATTCCCATCTTTTATTAAACGTACATTAGATAGAGTCGATTCATTTGATATATGGGGCGATGGTAATCAAGTGCGAGATTTTATACATATAGATGATATAGTTAAAGCAGTAATGTGTTGCGTTGATAATGACGTACCTAATTGTGATATGAACTTAGGTAGTGGTATCGCTACAAGCTTTAATAATTTAGCAAAAATAATGTTTGATATATCAGGGTGGGAACCTATCAATGGTATCAATCATTTAATAGATAAACCAGTTGGTGTATCATATAGAGTATGTGATCCATCTTTCATGGAGAGTATTTATAAATTAAAATATACGTTTGAAGAGCGTATTGAAATGATTTTAAAAGGTAAAGGATAATATGGATAAGTATATTTATAGAGGTAAATTAGAAAGAGTTGTAGATGGCGATACAATAGATGCATTAATTGATGTTGGATTCGATATATGGATTAAGAAGCGTATTCGTTATAGAGGAATTGATACATGGGAGTCACGAACAAGAGATCTTGATGAAAAAGCAAAAGGAATGGCTGCAAAATATCGTAATCAGGAACTGCTTGAAAAGGTGAGTTCTAAACCCGGGTTCTTTAGAATAAAATCTTATGGTGTTGGTAAGTACGGTAGAGTATTAGGAGAGATCTTCATACAAGACGAAAATGGTAATACACTAAGTATTAATGAGATGTTAATAGCAGAAGGTCATGCATATGAGTATCATGGTGGTACTAAACGAAAATTAAACGGGTAATAATAATAACTTGAACTGTTACTAATAACTTATATATATTTATATACATGAAAGAAGCAGACAATTTTAAATATTATCAATCTAGACCTATAGTAAAGGATGGTGTAGAGTTATCTACATTTTTATATATAGCGATCATGATTATAGCGTTCGTTGCTGGCACCACTTAAAAAGTAAATGTTATAGATATAGCTCCTAGACTTGAGCCTATACTATCAGCTAATAGATCGTTCCAATCTGAATCACCGTATCTTATATCGACAACCTCTTTTATTATACCTGTAACCATACCAGCTCCGAAACCTATAAGTATAGATTTAGGTTTGTCAGCTGTTCTGTTATATACATACGAAGTAGTCATAGATGATATCATAAAGCAACCAGCCATATGTAGTTGTTTGTCAGTACTAAATGCAAATGTTTGAACTTGAGATAAAGCATAATGAATATTATTAGGATCGGAAACATCAGGAGGAGTTGGTGTAGCTGTTTGAGCACTACACATCACACTATACAACAAAAAGAACAACCATCGCATTATTACCCTCCTAAAAATAAATATAAAAATAACTGTGCAAACAGTTGCCTCCCCGAATTATAGTTCGTATATTTATGAAGTAAATAAGAAATAACAATTGATAAATAACTAATTATGGTAAGAGCTAAAAAAACTCCAACTTTCGAATACGGAATCGAAATCACAAAACCTCACTCTAAACAAATGTACGATCATAACAATCATGTTGCTAATATTATGAAAATTAATATTTCAAATGTTGCTACTGATATATGGAATAGTATTGTAGATAATAATATCAATGCAAGTCAAGTTGACTGGAGTGTATATAAGAATGAAAAGTTTAACTCACCAAAGGAATCACCTATTACAACGTCAAAAGAAGATATCGACGGGTTTACCTATGAAGAGTTTCAGAGAGCTATTTGTTACACGAGTTTTGGTTCAGGCTTTACTATGCTAGATGTACAAAATGAAATCCGTAGAGAGTTAGAATATGCCGAGAATTGGAGAATGCATGAGTTATATTCTGAGTTGTTTGATGCTGGTATGGTTCCTGCAATAGAGCATGAGATGGTTGGTTTTACAAGTAACTATAATAAAAATAATGCGTCTTACGCAACAACACTTAAGACTGTTTAATATGAATACTAGAATTATTGTAGATATAATGTCTCATATGCGGGTACTTGAAGTACCTGCTCTACTTGTATTAATAAGTTTGTTATATAAACAGCTTAATAATCAAAATTTATTTATTGGAATTATGGTTTATGCATTAGTTAGACTATTTATTAATATACGTTTTAAGATACAACAAGAAAAGTTTCAGAAAGCAATGCTAGAGTATTTAGAAACATTAGAGGAGAATGAAGAAGATGGGGTTTAACAAGAGATTTATTACAAAAGAGTCTATTCTATCAACATATAGAAACTCAGGTTTAGACGGTGTGAAAAGTATGTTGCGTTCTACAGATGCTATAATTCTTGGAGATGATTTTAGCAGTGAGGTAATTAATATGTATCATGAGGTAGGAGAGAGTTGTGATCTAGTTAGTTTATGGAGATCTATAGAAAAAACTATAACAAATGAATTACCGAGCTGATATGTATATGAATGGTAAAAAAATAACAGCAACACAGTTAGAAAGATTTACAGACAAACTCTTAATAACTCTTATTGATCAATTATATGATGCTGTCACAGTAGAAGGGCCAGATACTTTCTTTCCTGATGATGAGTATCAGCAAAATAAACTCGTTAGAAAATTGCTTGAATATTATCAAGAGCAAGAAGAATACGAAAGGTGTGCAGTATTATTTAAAATGTACCCGAAACAAAAAAAGTAATCAATTAAATTTATATATTATGGCTTATAAAGCAAAAAATGTCGCAAGACCAGTTTCAACGGAACGTCCAAAATTTAACCCTGCAAAGTATGGAAAGGTGTGGAATACTATTTCATTTGAACATAAATGGAATCGAGTACCTGTTGGTGATGCAAAGCAACCTATAATAGGTTCTTTATGCATTGATGGTAAGGAAATAAACCTTACATTTACAGAATGTAATCGACTTATTGAAGTATTGGAGGATGCAAAGCAAACTCACAATACAGGTGTTCGAATGGGTAGAATGGACAACGGTTGGAATATTTAGAAAAAAAAATATGTGAAAAGTTGATTAATTGAAAAAAAAACATTATATTACAATCAATTAATTAATTGTTCACATGTTATTATTAACATGAGAAAAATAAAAAGGAATAAGTAATATGGCATTAATAGGGATATTTATACTTGGTACTATTATTGGTATTTTTATTGGTAATTGGAAATTTCGTTCTTTTAGAGAACACTATTCATTAAAATCAAAGTATTTGAAAGAACATATCAAAAAGTTGGAAGATAATGCAGAGCAAAGAAAGAGAAAAAAAGCTTACCGATCTGGCAGACGAAATGTTAAGAAAGGTGGAACTAGCGGACAATCTAAAGGAGCTAGCAAAAAGAAATCCGGAGGAGGCAAGTCGAGTTAGTACTATAGTTGATGCATTTATGAACCCGGGTTCAAATATAACTGAAAAGGGTGAGATATATAATAAGATAGATATTGTTACATCTTTAATTGAGGAGAATATTGTAATTGCTAAACGATTAAGTACTAAAAATTTTGATTGGTTAGAATATCATAGGGATAATAATTATGCATTCAATATAAAGACTAAGATATCATCAACTAATATTATAGATACAAACGATTTAAAATATTTAAATGTTTTATTTAAAAAACATACAAGGTTAAATAAGATTTTCAATAATGTTTAGATATTTATAATAGAGGTATATATATATGATGTTTCCAAATAACTTGAGTCCATTTTCACTGCTTAACAATAAGTTAAGTGAACAAATGTTTGATTATACTCATGAAGAATTGGAAGATTTTCAAAAAAGTATAACATCAGATATATTACCTGAAGTATTTAAAGCAGTAGAAGATGAATATATTATTCAAAATCTCCCTATCACAAATACATTCGATGATTTGTCAGAGGAAGATAAAAAGATTGTTACTAGTTTTATAGAGCAACAAATATTTAAACCTACTACAAAAAAGACAGCACCTAAAGTAGAGTTGTTAGATGGTTACATAGCAATTAGTGCATCTAACTTAAAAACTTTAGATTCATTTAAAGATCGTTTATTAGGTAGTGATCTTAAGTGGGAACATAGAATTAAAAAGCATGGTGATGTAATTATACATAGCTATGTTATTAACATGAATGAAGGTAGTAAATAAATACAGGCAGGTTTATTACTATTATTATTATTTTAGAAAATAAAAATTAATTAAATCATCTAAGGAGATTATATGACAACAATCTTAAATGAACGAGTCTTTCCGACCGATCTATTATTCAGAAACTTTTTTGAAAAAGGCACTATATTTGAATCATTTGCAGATAAAAAGCCAAATTATCCAGTAGATATAAAGCTGGGTGAGGGATGCTTATGCTTTGATATTGCATGTGTTGGATTAAAGAAAGAGGATATACAAATTACAACAGAGAGTAACTTACTTAAAGTAGTATATAAGAAACCATCTATTGAATCAAATTCATCAGATGTAGAAGCCTGTGAATATATTCACAAGGGTATTACAAGAAAAAGCTTCGATATGGGATGGAAAATAAGTCCAAAATTTGACTTAACTAACATTTCTGCTCATATGGAAGATGGGTTATTAACATTAACAATCCCAACATCAGAGGATTGTTTACCTAAAACGGTTATAATTAAGTAATAAAAACCTGCCTGTATTTTTTAATAATGATATATATATTAATATATGAAGAGTAAGATTGTATATTATACCGAGGTTAGAAACGGTGTTAGATTTATGGAATGTAAGTGCTGTGGTACGATGGTTCCAGTATGTAATAGCACTACTGCTATTAAATGTGATGTATGCGTGAGGGAAGATTATAATAAAGAATTTCCGTTTACACCACCTAAGAGATATATATCCAGTGGTCGACCTCGTGGATGGAAGTTTATGAAAGAGTTTGTTCACACAGATGGTACTGTATATCATAGAGGTGTTGAACAACCCGGGTTAAAGAATACACTACCACCTACTAAAGTAAAACCTAAGAGGAGTAAAATAAAATTATCTAAAGGTCAAAAAGCTCAGCTTTATAATGATACTTTATCTAAAATACATAAATTAAAAAACCAGTTATCTAAAGCAAAATTAAAAAAAGATCAGAAACGAATAACTTCTGAGATTAAAAA
>MDTB01133897.1_pt1 | contig 14378 bp, 13 predicted proteins | sample 811161 | NCBI WGS metagenome assembly MDTB01 (sample SAMN05326650, study PRJNA326480) | marine metagenome | isolation source: seawater | place: Mediterranean Sea | collected 2009
GCATTGAATTAACATTGTTATATTCAAATTTAAGACCGGCATTCTTTTCAACACCAATTTTTTTTGCATATGCTAGATGATTAGGCTGAAAAAACATTTTTTCGTGTTCGTGGCTGGGGAAGTTTAAACCACTAGACATATCTAATAGATCTCTAATAGTTATTTTAGACCTTTCATCATTAAAATATTCTAAATAATCTGATACTTTATCATCAAGACTTTCTATTTCTCCTCTATCAAGAGAAATGCCTATTAAAGCAGCATAATAACTTTTAGCCATAGACCAAGAAGTTCCATGTGAACTAATATCATAACCTTCAGCATATCTCTCAGAAATAATCTTTCCATTCTTTATAATTACAACTGCTTGAGTTGCATCATCACTAAATGATAGATCTAATAATCTATTAACCTTCTCAGGTGAAACTCCCTCTTCTTCTGGTGAAACGCTTAACCAAGTATTATTACCTGGGAAATACGATGCCGAGATAGAGATTGAAAAAATTAATGCAATTAAAAATAAAAAAATAATGTTCATGTTAAGTACATGTTTCATAAAATAAATCCTAAAAATTAAAATAAATGTATTTTAAATATATAGATTTTATATTTATTAGCAATAAGATATTAATATAAGTTTTATTGATATTTAATTATAAATATTTATAATAATGGTCATGATCAAATATTTAATTACATATTCATTATTCTTATCAAATTTTATTGTCAGTGGTATTACTTATGAAGTAAAAATGCTTAATCAAGGTACTACTGGTGTTATGGTTTTTGAGCCAGCTGTTCTTAAAATTAATCCTGGTGATACAGTTATATTCAAGGCCACAGATGCAGCACATAATTCAGCATCAATTACTGGAATGCTTCCTGAAGGTGCATCTTCTTGGGATGGAGCTTTAAGTAGAGATATCAGCGTAACTTTTGAGATACCTGGAATTTATGGATATCAGTGCACTCCCCACTCTATGATGGCCATGGTTGGAGTAATTCAAGTTGGTAATAGTCGATCTAATATAAACAATGTCAAATCTGCTGCAAATACCTTTAAATCACAATTTGTAATGAACCAAGGCAGACTTGATGATTATCTAAATGCCTTATCAGTTCAATAAGATGAAAAATAATTTAACCCAAAAAAGAATTTTACAGGCGGTCAATCTCGCTCCTAATGAATCGATGATAGATAAATTAGTTAATATTCATCCTATGAAACAAATTTTTTGGGCATCTATAATTCAAATCTGTGTTTTCGGATTTATGTTTTTAGCATTTTTTACCATAAACTTTACTTATTTAAACTCCTAATAATTTAGTACTTCTTTATTACTTTTGTGTAAAATTAGCCCTGAATTAGGGCGAGTAACTCAGCTGGTTAGAGTGTCTGCTCGACACGCAGGAAGTCGGGAGTTCGAATCTCTCCTCGCCCACCATCTAAGCTTATTTAATCATTGAAGAAACATGTTCTTTAGTGGCTTCTAGAATTTTTTTATCTTCTTTATTTTCTTTTTCATCTATAAGTTTATCAATCTCTTGTAAAGTTTTTTCAACTGATCCCCATCCGCCCTCAGTCGAAGTCCTCTCATGAATTAAATCGTCATATCTTTTTTTAATATCATCAGGTATGTCTCCATCAAATTGTGTACATATTATTCTTTCTGCGAATAACCTGAATCGCTCATCTTCAAAATTTCTTGAAATTTTTACAAGATGTTCTAAGTTATCTGATTGGTGAAACTCCAACATTAAATCCTTATCCTTATATGAAGGAAAGCCTCCTGAATATATTGTTCCTTCAATATGACTTGGCTCAGGAAAATCTATCATCCGATCTTGCATTGCCTGTGATACTTTTGTTTGAAAATCTTTATTAGAAGAAACAATATCTGCTCTTCTTTGAAGCTCTTTATGATCGATGTCAAAGTGATCTGTTTTTGATAAAAGAGAGTTTGGGCACACTGGTATGGTTTTGTTTATCTTATATTTCTTTATTGGTAAATCTCTTCCACCAGACTGAATCATGCTATTTATTTCAGAGAGGTCTAAGTTAACAATCTCTTCAGGATTAAAGCTTAAATCAAAAAAACAAATATCATTTGGTCTTGAATTATCGGCACCGCAAAAAACAACTGGATACTTAAAAGAATGTCTTCTGAATACTTCACCAAGTGCAAGAAATTCATTTGAATAGATGAGATTTTTTATTCCTTGTTTAGTAGAAATATTTAAAAATGATTCAAATACTTCTGGAATCTTTTCTTTAATCACTTTACACAATCCAATCATGAACTTGCAATCAGATATTGCATCATGCGCATCAGTTACATCTATCCCATGTTCATCTGCTAAGTGTTCAAGTTTAATGCTTAAGGTTGGCCCCTCCTCAAAGAGTGGAATAGAGATCTCATCAGAAAAAAAAGAAGCTATGTTGTGTATCATTAGCATCACATCAAGTCTTCCATTTTGGTTTGTATTAGTTACATAAGGTTCTAGTAAATTACACCAAAACTGTCTTCTTATTAACTCTTCATCAAACTTATGACCGTTATAAGTAATAAAAATAGCTGGGACATCGGCGCTCCAATTTTTCCATTGATGTTGGATATCTTTCATCATCTGATAATGCGAAACATTAGATTTAAATGAATTAATTTTTTTATTTGTAAGCATTGCTTTGGGTTGAGGAATTATCCATGGCAATGGTGCGCTACTAATATTCTGTTGATCCTTTATATTTAATAAGTTATCAGTGAGAATTGATCCACATTGGATGATTTGACTGAAATCTTTGTGAATCCCGGTTGTTTCAGTATCGTAGAAGACTAAATTATTAGACAATTTATTCAACAATATATTTACCTAATTCATGTCTTGCAACAGCCCTTCTATGAACTTCATCAGGTCCGTCCGCAAGTCTTAATGTTCTCATGTGAGCATACATAGAAGCAAGCGGTGTTAATTGTGATACGCCTTCTCCTCCATGAATTTGTATAGCTCTATCAATTATTTTAAGGGCTACATTAGGTGCATAAACTTTGATTTGAGCTATTTCACTAGCTGCAATTTTGTTTCCTACAGTATCCATTTTTACAGCAGCATCTAAAGTTAAAAATCTTGCCGCATTGAGTTCTATTCTTGATTCAGCAATATAATCAAAATTTGCACCTAGTCGTGCAAGATTCTTTCCAAAAGCTATTTTATTCGGGTCAATACCTCTTTTACACATTAACTCTAAGGCAACCTCGCCAGCACCAATAGCCCTCATGCAATGATGAATTCTACCAGGCCCTAATCTTCCTTGAGCAATTTCAAAACCTCTTCCTTCTCCAAGTAAAAGGTTTTCTTTTGGTACTCTAACGTTAGTAAATTTCATATGAGCATGACCATGAGGAGCATCATCATAGCCAAATACATGCATCATTTTTACTATTTCTACTCCTTCGGTTTCCATCGGGACTAGTATCATAGAATGTCTTTGATGTCTTGGATTGTCTGGGTTTGTAACACACATAAATATTAGAATTTTACATCTTGGGTCACCAGCTCCAGAAGTCCACCATTTTTCACCATTAATAACGTACTCATCTCCATCTAGGACTGCTGTCGCTTGCATGTTAGTAGCATCTGATGATGCTGTCCCAGGCTCTGTCATTCCAAAGGCTGATCTAATTTTTCCATCTAACAATGGTTGCAACCACTCTTTTTGATGTTGTTCATTACCATATCTTGCAATAACTTCCATATTTCCTGTATCTGGAGCACTACAATTCATAGCCTCTGATGCGACATGTGACTTACCCATTTCTTCTGCGAGATGAGCATATTCATAATTTGACAGCCCTGCCCCAAATTCACTTTCCGGTAAAAATAAATTCCATAACCCTGCTGCTCTAGCCTTATCTTTTAATTCATCTATTACTGCGGGATAACTATTCCATCTTTCTTTGCCTTCTTTAATTTGATCATGGAATACATGCTCTTTAGGCTTTACTTCCTCTTCTATAAAATTTTTTACTTTTTCAACTAATGAAATTGCTTCAGGTCTTAATTCAGGCATCATAAGTTTATTTCTCCCGTTATATCAAAAATTTTGTTACTATTATAAATAGCGTGAATAGTAATATTATTACTTATTCATATAATAGCTTTATGTTAACTACAAATCTATATGAATAAAAACATATAAAAAATAATTTAATGCAACAAAAATGAAAATAAGTTCTTTTGATTTAAACCTCTTCGTAATACTTAATGCTATATATACTGAAGGAAGCCTAACAAAAGCTGCTGAAGTCGTAGGTATTACACAACCTGCAGTAAGTAATGCCTTGTCTAGACTTAGAGAAAAATTTAATGATGAGTTATTTATAAGAACTGGTTCGGGTATGGTGCCAACTCAAAAAACTGAAAACATGATCAATGATGTTCAACATGCATTGACTCTTATCCAACAAAGTGTAAATGAACCAGATGCATTTGATGCTTCTTCAACAAAAAGAAATTTTAAATTATCACTTGGTGATGTTTCAGAAGGCAGAGTATTGCCTTTCATCATGAAGGAAATTTACAAAGATGCTCCTAAGATATCGATTGGAAGTTTTGCATATAGCAGGAGTGATCAGGTACATGCTTTGTCTACAAATAATTTAGATTTTGTTGTAGATCCTGTAATACCTGTTTCAAATGAAATTAATTCAATAAAAGTATTTGAGGATGATTTTGTAGTAATGCATAGAGAGGGTCATAAAATTTCAAAAGAAAAAGATGTGACCTTAGATAATATTCTTGATCAAAAACATCTTCATGTATCTGGAAGAAAAAGAGGGCTTCATCTCATAGATGTTGAACTTGATAAAGTGGGCTATAGAAGAAAGGTGGCATTGAGATGTCAGCATTTTTTGATTGCGCCATCAATCATACAATCTACAGATTTAGTATTAATGGGTACTAGAAGTTTTGCAAAAAGAAACAACCTAGCATTTGTTGAAATTCCAATTGAAATACCTTCTATGGAATATTTTTTAATATGGCATAAGAACGATGAAGGTGATGGTGGTCATATTTGGATGAAAGATCTCATCATAAGAGCCTTCAAAGATGCACAAAGATAATATTAATTAATCTTATATAACTTAACGTAATTCTTAAGTTCAGCTTAAATTATGACTAGCTGTCTTTACAATACCTCCGTCTGAGGTAATAGTCTCACCAACAGTGTACGAACCTGCTCTTGAACATAAGAAGATTACCAAACCAGCAATATCCTCAGGAGTCCCTACTCTTTTTCTAGGATTTCTTTTCTCAATATCGGCATAGTCATGATTCACCGCTGCTCCCAACATGTTACTTGGATAAGGTCCTGGAGCAATTGCATTAACCAAGATATTTTCACTGACTAATTGCGCTGCCATCACCCTAGTTAGATGATGAACTGCTGCTTTAGATGCACTATAAGAAAATGTTGGTAATGCTGGGACATTTAAACCGTCTATAGATCCAATATTAATAACTCTTGATGGATCTTCTAATGATGCATTAGTAGTTAAAAGTGATTTCATTTTTTGTGTTAAAAAGAACAAACTCTTTACATTTAGATCCATGACTTTATCCCACCCGCCTTCTGAAAAAGATTCAAAAGGCTCGCCCCAAGCCGCTCCAGCATTATTAATTAAGAAATCGATTCCATTTTCTTTGTCAGCAATTTGATGAACAAAATCATCAACTCCATCATTTGTACTTAAATCGCAAGGAATTGCTATACATTCTGCATTATATTTTTGAGATAACTCATTTGCTTTTTTAATTAAAGCGGGTGCTTTTCTAGCAGTGATATATACTTTTGCGCCATTTGCTAAAAAACCAGCAGCTATCATTTCACCTATTCCTCTGGAACCTCCAGTTACAATTGCTATTTTATTTTCAACATTAAATAAATTATTTATTTTCATTCAAACCTTTCGTTAATTTGTAAGTTAATATTCAAATTATATTGCATATTTAGTTTTTGAAACACAAACCTTTAATTAATTAATGTAAAATGCATTTATGTCAGAAATTGCTGCATTTGTTTCTTCCTCAGGAAGCATCTTAGTCCCCCTCACTCTTCTTATTTTAGGATTAATAGGATTGATCTATGGAGCGGATAAACTTATAGATGATACTGCAGAAATGGCAGAAAGATTGGGCACTAGTGAATTCATAATTGGTCTAACGATTATCGCTCTTGGAACATCTCTTCCTGAAGTCTTCGTAGGAATTCAATCAGTAATGTACGGAGCTGAAAATATTGCAATTGGAACAGTTATTGGATCAAATATTGCAAATATAGGACTAATCTTTGGAACCGCATGTATTGGAAGAGGTATTTACAAAAGAAGTGTTTTAGTTAAAAAACTACCTACCCAAAAGGCAAACTTAGTTAGTAAAAAACAATATATTCCTCTATTACTATCTGTATTTGTACTAGGGATATTTTTACGAGACTATATAATTGAGCCATGGGAAGGATTTATTATTTTTGCGATTATTTTTATATTCTTAGCCACTATATTTAAAGATAAAGCTATCGGTGTTGAGCTGCCCGAAGAAGATAATGAAAATGATGATCGTAGCAAATTAGGAATATTAATGAGTCTTTTGTTTGCGATTGCGCTATTATTTATTGGATCTGAGGCGACTCTAATGGGTGCTACTGGTCTTGCCTTAAATCTTGGTATATCGGAGGCAATTGTTGGTTTATTGATTGTTGCTATAGGGACTAGTCTTCCTGAGCTTGCTGCTACTATTTCTGCCATTATTAAGAATAGACTCAAGATAATTGTTGGAAATGTTATTGGATCAAATGTTCTTAATATAGTTTTAGTGGTTCCAATTGTTGCAATCTTTGGTCAAGGAAAGGACCTAATTAAATTAGATCCTGTACTGTATAATCAGGACTTTTTTGTAATGGCAGCCATGACATTGCTGTTCGCTTCATTCCTTTGGCTTCACTCACTAAGGGATAATTTTAGAAAACCACTTAAAACCATGATTAACTCTAGCGCTTATTCTTTTATATTCTTGTATTTTTTATATATTATTTTTAGAGTGACTATTTAAATATAAAAGAATGAGTCCAACTATTAGTGCTGATATTTCGAAAATAAAATACGTATTATAAAAAGTTGGTGTTGTAGGTATCAAAGAAAACAATACCCTGCCAAGCGCAATTGAGCCAACAAGAAATGTAATGAATTTGACTGCAAAGATTCCAATATCTTTTTTAAAGATGCCTATTAAACACATGAAACCAATACATAAGTTCAAGCCTCCATATATACCAGCTATCTCAGAATAACCAATGGGTGAAGATACTGAAAGTCCAACTGCATCTAAAAATGATGGATAATCCATCTCTAAAGCTCCAAACATTGGATCAAGAAGAGCCCAGACCCCAATCAATCCATATATGACCGTCATTAACAATAAATATAATCTTATTATCCAAATCAACTTATAAGCTCCTTGGTTTTCTAATACAATTAGTTTAGATTACCATTTAATTAAATATGAATAGAAGTTTAATCAAATACGCATACATTTTATACTTTTTTTTATTTTCTATGATTATCAATGGAAATGTTATGCTCGATAAAAATGATAAATTAAGTATGCCCTTGCCTTTGCCTTATGATGGAGTTATTTATACCACAAAGGAGCTTAATAATTTTATCGAAAAAACTATTGAATCTAACAAGCAACCTATACTAATTTTTGGTGCAAACTGGTGTCCAGATTGTAGAATTTTTAGTGGAACAATTAATATTCCTAAAGTTAATGGCTTTATTAAAAAATATTTTGAAATCCTATACATAGATGTAAAAAGATATGAAATAAATATGGATTTAATGGAAGAGTACGGAATACCATCACAAGAAGGTGTCCCGAGGGTATTGGTCTTCAATTACAAAAAAGATCTTATTAATAATACAACTACAGCTGAGTGGAGAACTGCAAGAGACCGAGACAGTCAAGAAATATTTAATTTCTTTCAGGAAATGGTTGCAGAAAAGAAAGATTGAATCTATTCGAATTGCTTTGATGCGCTGGCAAACAAAAGATAGAAAATTCCCCAAAATATTAGTACTCCTGAACAAATATAGAAAATTACATTCCAAGAATTAGTTATCTCTAGAACTGTTCCTGCAACTATCGGGCTTAGTATTGCTGCTACCATACCTATACTGCCAGAAATCCCAACTAATGTTCCTGTATATTTAGGCCCAAGATCTGCATGATTAACTCCAAAGCCTCCAGCGCATATACCAGAACATACGTTTATAAGCGAAAGTAAAACGACCATGTTTATTAATGAGTTGTCTAGGGAAATTAGATATAAAAATATTGCGGATCCAAAAAACCCAATAGAATTAACACTCTTTCTCACTTTTAAAACTGTATATCCTTTTTTAATTAGTCCATCAGCTAAATATCCACCCATAACAAGTGATATTATTGAGACAAGACTGGGTATTAGAATTGCGATAATAAAAGTACTCGATGCCAAATCAATACCCATACCACCTTGAGATATTGGTGCATTAATATATTTAGGCAGATATGAAAGAAATGTATATAAGGACCAATTATTACAGAATGTTGCAACAGCGATAGCTAAAAATGGTGCATTGTTAACTAATTTTAAAAATGGAATTGAAGGTGCTGATTCTTTAGATGGGGCTTCAGTCTGAATAAGACTTAATTCTTCCTTAGATATTTTTTTATTATCTTCAGGAAATGACGTAACTATTTTATTCCAAAAAAAATACCAAAAAACTCCCAATAACCCAAAAATATAGAATACCCATTCCCATGAATACTGGGCAATTATTATTGCAGCTGCTCCATAACCAAATAAGGTACCAGCAGCTATTCCACTATTAGTAAAAGCTACAGCTCGTGTTCTTTCTTTAAATGGAATCCACCGGGCATATATTGAATGCCATGAAGGAAAAGTGATGCCTTCACCTAACCCCATTAAAATCCTAATGAGTATCAACCACCAAATACCCGAATATGCAAAAAATGGAGTAATGATTGTAAAAAATGACCATATTAATAATCCATAACCAAGTACTTTTTTCCCACCATATTTATCAGCTAAATACCCTCCAATAATAAGAGTGATCATATATCCAAAATAAAAAGATCCTAAAATTATCCCAACTTGAAATTCTGACCAACCAAATTGTTCTTGCATGGGTATTATTGCGACAGAAATATTAACCCTGTCTATATAACATATAGAAACCGCAAGAAATGATAGAAAGACTACTTTAAATCTATAAGGAAATATCATTTTATTATTGATTAAAAAACCTATCTTAACTTATAAAGATAAGAGATGTATTTATAATTTTGTGTATCCTATCCAATCTATAATAAATTGATGATCTTCTGGGACTTCCTTATTTGAGCATCTTGAATCTTCACAAAATGCTTCTGTATCAACCAAATAATCATCGTATTTTCCTCCAACAGCAACATTAATTATTAGATAGTAATTTCTATTAAAGGGGTATAAATATTTTTTAAACTCAGGATGGTTTTTATCAATTTGGAAGTATGGCTCTGAATGACTGTCAATAAAAAAGCTTAATTTATCCTTTTGCCATCTAAGAGTTATAGAATGAAATTTATCCTGGAAGTTAGCATATCTTGGAATAAGTACCTCGCCTACAAGAGTTGACTTTTTACCATATCTCTCACCGAAATGAAGGGCCGAACTTGATATATTTGTAATCCTTCCTCTGTTTTCTAAGATATCGATTTCTCCTCCTTGAGGCCATTTAATATCATCTGCTGGCATAAGCCAAAATGCTGGCCAAAAACCAATACCTTTAGGAACTTTAAAACATATGGTAATTTCTGATGAATGGGTGAATTCTCTTAATCCTTTAGTATTAATTCTAGCTGAAGTATATTGAAATCCCTTATGATTTTTCTTAATAGGTTGTATTTTTAGAAATCCATTTTCTATAAAAAGATTTTCTGTTGTATTAGTGTTACTGTTTTTTTTTGGTTTAGTATAGTATTGGAGTTCTCCATTTCCCCAACCGCTAATATATTTTCTACCTTCATAAAATCCGTTTGTTATCGAATAATTCCACTCCAATACTGATAAAGATGGCTTTAAAAAATCCTCAAGCCACACGGAATGTTCTGGGCTAGGCTTTGGTTTGCAAAATGAATTAATATTTTGATTATAACTATCTAAATCTAGGGTTTTTCTTTGTACGATATCTCCTTCATCTGATATTAAATTTAAAGAAATAATTATAAATAATATGTATTTCATCAAAAAAACTATTTTTTTGGTGAAAATTTTATGGGCATTTCTTGAATAGCATGAACAAAATTATTTGGAGCCACTTTCCATTCTCCATTCATTTGAAAATCATTAAACCTAGTTAAAAATTGAGAATAAAATTCTTGAAGTTGCATTAATGCAATTGGTTTTCCCAAACAAGTATGTCTTCCGATACCAAAAGCTAAGTGCTTGTCAGCATTTTCTCTTAAAATATTAAATTTATCTGGATCAGAGAAAATATCAGGATCTCGATTTGCAGCTCCATACCAAAGTGCTATTTTTTCATATGGTCCAATTTTTTGACCATTAATTTCAGTTTCTTCTAACGAAGTTCTTCTCATATGAATTACTGGTGATACAAACCTTACAGTTTCATTGATAAAATTTGGCATAAGAGCGCTATCACTTAATAATAATTCTTTTTGCTTTTGATTCTCGTGTAAGAGCTTTACTCCTCCACTCAAAGTATTTCTAGTAGTATCATTTCCAGCAAAAATAATTAATAACCATGAGCCATCTAAAAATTCTTGAGACAACTCTTCATTTTTAATCTTTGCGTTTGCAATAGCACTAAGAAGATCATTTTCAGGATTTTTTCTTTTTGCATTTAAAATAAATCTACCATAATCAAACATTTCATCCACCATCGCATTAAACATATCTATCATCTCAGGATCTGGTGTTGAGGTTGTTTTTCCTTCATTTTTTTCTTTAATCATTTCATATGTAAAATATTGGGCTAATTCAAGAAACTCCATCCATGAAACTAATTTCTGTCTATCTGCCTCAGGAATACCTAGTACCTCTGATAATGTAAAAATTGGAAGTTGTTGAGAGACTTCTTTAACTAAATTACATTCACCCATAGGAGCGATGTTGTCTAATAGCTCAGTTACCTTAAATGAAACCTTTTTACGCAAATCATCAACAAATCCTGCTTTAAAAAAAGGCATATGTTCCTTGCGTAAATTTAAATGCATTTCTCCATCTAAATTTAACATATGATCAATTGTTGATTTAAATAGCTTTGGATGTCTATTTTCTTCCGTTCCAAGAGTTAATAAATTACCAGTTGCATATTGAGATGAAAAAATCTTAGGATTCATTGAAACATATTTAACATCTTCATATTTAGTTAAAACCCAATAACCTGGCTCGGGATCAGTTGGCATTGGTTCATGATAAAAAACAGGAGCGTTTTCTCGTAATTCTTTATAAAAATTTGTTGGCTGACCTTTAGTAAATAATTCTAGGTCATTAAATGAGGCAGATGCCTTATGTGGATACTTATAATCAAATTCAGCTTTATTTATTTTATTTTTAAGAATCTCATCTGAGAGAATATATCCATTATTCATATTACTCTCCACCTCCGCCTCCGCCATCACCACCTCCATATGCTCCACCATCAGTATATTGCGGATGGGTTAGGTATATTGAAGACATAAAAGAAACTCCATTTCCTAAAGTAGTTGTTATTTCTTTCAAATTTAATTTTTCAGAAAAATCTGGGTATGGTTCTGTATTTCCTGTATCTTTATTTACAATTAATGCATCCTTTTTTGAAAATAAAATTACTTCATCAGATATTATTACTAACGCATAATTTCTAAAAAGTGGTTTCTTGAACCTTTTCCTAAAAACAGTTCTTCCTGTGTCCCATGATAATTTAGCAACTTCTTTTGAAGAAGCCATATAGTACATATAATTTTCATGAGTGTGAGGTACAAATGGAATCATTGTGCTATGAAGTATTTCTTGATAACGCGACCAAAGCAGTTGCCCGGAATCTTCCTTAAAACAATGAACCATTTTAGATCCAGACCATATTGAACTAAAAACAATTATGTAATTTTCATACTGTCCAATTATATTTGGCTTATGGCCTGGAGATATTTCTCCAATCCAGATTGGCTTATTTGTAGTTAAATCGTATTTAGCAATTGAGCCCTTTTTACCAAATATTGCTACTTTATTCATGAGGTCAATTATATATCTTAGGCATGCAGGGAGTCGAACTCCCTGCATTGAATAGAGTCTATGAAATTAAAAACTGTAAGAGTATTTTAGTGTCATAGTTCTAGGTGGAATCCATTGCATCCAATTTCTTGGCCTCCAAGAGGTATCATTGACAGCATATATATATGCCTCTGTTCTTTCATCCGTAAGATTATCAATAGATAATTGCAACTTAGAATTTTCATTCAAGTCTAATCCAAGATTAAAATTTAATTTGGTGTAATCTGGAGAGCTAGAGTTTGGATTTTCAGCAAATGTATTAAAGCTGTCTCCATAATAATTAACATCAAGTCTTGCATAAGATGGGTATGAAAGAATTGTTGTGTCATATACTAATCCAAGATTCCATTGAGTTTCAACAGTGTTGGGTAGCCTATCTCCAGCAGCAGCACCTAAAGAAGTAATATCTATAGATGTCTCAGCAGTCATAGAGCTTCCAGCAAAATCGATAGAGAGCTCGTCATTTATTGCATAAGTAAAATCGACTTCCCACCCAGAAGTTTCTGCCTTACCACCATTGAAGTTGTATGACCAACCACAACCAGGTGTTACAGAAATAATAATTCCATCCCAGTCAACTTCAAAATATGTAACGTTGGCCGAATAGTTATCTCCTCTAGATTTAACACCAAATTCTGTTGTCTCAGCTTCATCAGAATTAAATCTAGGCCCCCAAGTTTCTTGCGCAGTTTCATCACTGCTACAAAAAGGAGGAAGCGGAGACTGGTTGCCACCAGGTCTATATCCTGCAGCTCTAGTTGTGTACAAAGTAAGATCCTCATTTACTGCATAGCTTGCTGCATATTTCATTCTTGTGTCAGATTCTTGACCGGATAATTCAGAGCAGTCTGTTCCTGCCGGATCATTTCCATCACAACCATTGCTGTCCATATAAAAAATACCATATTGATATGATTTAGATTTGTCTTTGATTTCATAATCTCTTATACCAAGGGTAAGAGTTAATTTATCATTTACGTTATAGTCAAACTGTCCATACATAGATGTTTCTTCTTGCTCGTTATATTCCGTATATGAAGCATAATATAAATGGGGATATCCTAAGTGATCACTGCAAAATGGCGGACAGTATGCTGTAGCATCATATACAGCTGGATCAACGCCTGCGGCTATTGAAGTAACATAATCTAACCAATATTTATCAATTGCGTATTGAGTTTGTGAAACAGAATTTGGTTCCTCATTAAACTTATAGTTGTAATATCCAATAGTCCACTCAAACTTTCCTGGTTTAGAAACCAGTCTTAATTCTGTTGTTTCTTGATAATACTCATCGCCATCAACAATTAGTGGTGCTGGAACATAATCATCCATATCAATTCTTGCCCAGTCTGTTACAGCATCTTCACTGATTGTTTTATCAGATATAATCAAATTTGCATCAAAAGCTCCAAAATCATATTTTATATTTGCAACAAATATATCTTTGGTTATATCCTCAGTTTCATCAGCAGCCAATGCATGAGCAAATCTTGGGTCATAATTTGTGAGAACAGAACTGCCATTAGGATAATCAGCTTCTGAAGCAGCAAAATTTGATATAGCACTTAAACGAGAGCATGTAGGATCTCCATCCCAGTTATACCACCAACTTGATGCTTGAGGGCAGCCTTCAACATAAACATCAGCACTTCCTGGTTTGCTTTGACCTGGTTCTAATATTCCATATGCTTTATTAGTAACATTAAAATATCTAAAACTTGCTTTTAATTTGCCACCATTATCAAAACCTAATGTAATCATAAGCTGAGAATCATCCTCCTCACCAACTGTGTTACCAGTTTGAATATTTTTATATATACCTGGTGAAACTAATTGAGAATAAACTGCCCTGACAGCAAGACTATCTGATAGAGGGAGGTTGTACATCATTTCAATGCTTGTTTCAGGATCACTAGCTTTAACTTTGTCTCCATATCCAACTCTTATTTTTCCATAAGATGAACTTGAATCAGGTTTATTTGTAATATATCTAATA
>MDTB01002367.1_pt1 | contig 14377 bp, 13 predicted proteins | sample 811161 | NCBI WGS metagenome assembly MDTB01 (sample SAMN05326650, study PRJNA326480) | marine metagenome | isolation source: seawater | place: Mediterranean Sea | collected 2009
TAATAACATTTTCTTTAATTTCATTAATTTTTTTTGAAAATTTTTTATAAGTTTTTAATTTTTTAATACCAAATTTTTCTTCTTCTTTAAGAATTTTATTAATACTTTTGTGAATTTTAATTTTCTTATTTTTTGATATAAAGATTCTTAAAGAACCACCGTGAGTCTTAATTTTTTCAGCTTTAAAAATTTTTACATCAAAATTGATGAAAAAATTCATCAAAGATGTCAATGACCAATAATTATAATGTTCATGATAAATATTATCAAAAGTAAGATCTTTGAGCGTATTGAGTAAATATTGTATTTCTATTATCAGCACACCATCTTTATTGAGAAGATTTATCATACACTTTGCCATTTCTTTTAAATTATCAGAGTGTGCAAATACGTTAGACGCCATTACCAGATTCCCTTTTTTTTCTAATTTTTTCAAGTCCATTTTCTCTAAAAATCCATTTAACGTCTTAATTTTATTTTTATTTGCAAGTTTAGCTAAATTTTTAGCAGGTTCGATTCCCACGATATTACTAAAACCAAGATCTTTAAAAGGTTTTAAAGCAACACCATCGTTACTTCCAACGTCAATAATTAGAGATTTTTTTTTTAATTTGAACTGATTTACATATTGTTTTGCAGCATTAATAAAATGATCTTGAAATGATTTAGTTGTAGAAGAAGTATATAAATAATTAGAGAACATTTTTTTTTGATCTACAGCTACTGAAAGTTGACAGTTATGGCAATTTGGACAGTAATTTAACTCTAAAGGATAGAGTTCACACTTGTCCTCTTTTTTGTTGATTAAGTTGTTAGCCAATGGATGAAACCCCAACGAAATTATTCTTTCTAAGTTTGTATTACCACATGATCTACATTCATATTTATAGCAACTAAGCAGTAAATTTTTCTCTTTTTCATTAACAATAACATGCCTAATTGTGTGTGTTATTCCATAGTTTTCATGATTTCTCTCTCCTCTTACTAAATTTAGAAATGTAGTATCTTTGCTAAAAACCATTGTATGAGCAACGTTGGGCTTAATTACTGAAATTTGGCCTTCATTCACAACCTGAGTTATTTTAGGTGAATTTGGATTTAGTAAATCTTGAAAGACTTCAATTATTTGGCCTTTGGTAAACAAACATTTTTGTTCTTGTTGGGGGTGATAATGATTAGCTCTAATGGTTCCTTTTTTTGAACTAATAAGCCCAATTAAGTTTACAGGCTCTGTTAATTCATGATTACTTATTGATCCTCTTTCATCAATATATATATTTTTGCCATTTTTAACAAATTCTAATTCTTCGCTTATATCTTTTTTGGACCACATATAGATCATTTCTTTTATATTATTTTCAAGATCATAAAGAAATTTAAATCCAGTTTTAAGTAATTTTTTATTTGATAAAGTGTAACCTAAATTTGGAATTTCATCTTTCGTGCTCTCTAGTTTTAAGTTACTATTAAATTTTTTACATATCTCAGCAACTTTTTTTACGGTAACCGTCTCTTTAGTTAAATTATAAATTTGTTTATTAAAATTTTTTTCTTCCATAAATTTAAAGCATCTAGCAACATCTATAAGTGGTGTTAGACTTTTAATTTGTTTTCCTCCAGAAAAGAGTTTTATTTTTCCATTTTGTGAAGCTATTTTAGAAAATAAATTAGGCATTATATTTATTCTAGTTGAGTCGCCAGAATATCCATAAACAGATCCCAGTCTTAAAATCACATAATTTTTTCCAGATGATTTTAACTGTTCTTCATTTACAGCTTTGCTTGATGAATAAGCCAAGAAAGTTTTTGGTTTTTCATTTTCTAGAATATTATATTTTGTTTTTTTAAGTCCTTCAAAGATTACATGTGTCGATGGGAAAATAATCTTAGCTTCATCTTTCATAGCATCAATTATATTTTGAGTACCATCAATTGCTGTTGTTTTAATTAAATTATCTCTTCTTTTATTTTTATCTTTTTTTACATAAGCGACATTGGTTATCCCTGCTAAATGATGAATAATATCTGCATTTTTTATGTAATTTTTAATAAAATTTTTATCTAATATATCACCTTGAACAAATTTAATGTTCCAATTTGAAAGCTGATTTACACGTTCTGAAAAAAAATTATTATCAATGACAGTAATAATATTGTTCCATGACTCACCAGAGTATATTTTACATAATTCTGTTCCAATATACCCAAGTCCACCTGTAATAATTATATTTTTTTTCATTATGTTGATTTAAAATCTTTCAATTAATATTCTAAACATAACAGTAAAAAAATGATAAAATTTTATTTTTTTTCCTTCTTTAGCAGTTCTTCCATTATAATTAATTGGTACTTCATAAAATCTGTCTGATTTTTTTACAATTTTACATAAAATTTCTGCGTGCTGTTCAAAGCCAACTGTTTTTAATTTATCCACATCAAGAATGTCTCTTCTAAAAGCCAAGTAGCAAGAATAAATATCTGTGAATGTGGTGTTATATAAAAGGTTAAAAAATAAAGTTAAAATATAATTACCTAATTTATTTGCAATGTTATGTGAACGAATATATTCACTATAGTTAAACCTTGAACCTATAATTATATCAACTGAAAATTTATTAATTAAATTTGTAAATTTAATAAAATCTTTAGGATCATATTCTAGGTCGGCATCTTGAAAAATTATATAATCACCGGTTGCAATTTTAAGTCCACATTTAACAGCATATCCTTTTCCTCTATTCTTTTCTAAATTAATAGCCTTATCATATAAGTCACTATTTTCTTTAATAATATTAAAAGTGTTATCATCAGAACCATCATTTATAATTATCGTCTCAAAATCAAAATTTTCTATTTTACACTCGTGTACTCTTTCTAAAATCTTTAGTAGAGTTTTTTCCTCATTATAAACTGGTATTAGGATAGATAATCTTTTGTTCATATATAATTTAGTTCTTTAATATAAAATACTCATTTCTTTTAAAAATTTAAGTTTATTCTTTTTTTTTAATAAAGGGCTTTATGATTCCTGATATTTTCATTTATTAGTTTGTTATTTTATTGTACGAAGAAATATAAAATATTCGCTATAATGTATATAAATAAAAAAAATTATTGGCTGGAATTAGGATATTTAGATAAAATACTAAAAAAGGCAATTCTAAAAAGTAGAATTAATATTTTTAAGATATTTTTAGAAAATGTAAAACTTGATAAAAATTCTAAAATACTAGATGTGGGTACAACACCGATATTGGAGTCACATGAAAATATTATTTTTCATAAGTATAAATGGAAAAATAATATTACTGGGTTTTCAAATCAAGACTGCAGTCTGTTAAATAAAAAATTCAAATTTAATAAATTTATAAGAGGTAATGCTACAAATATTAATTTAAAAAAAAATTCTTATAATATATCTTATTGCTCTGCAACAATTGAGCATGTTGGTAGTTATAGAAATCAAAAGAAACTTATTTCAGAACTATATAGGGTTTCAAAAAATTATGTTTTTTTAACAACACCACATAGAGGATTTCCTATTGATTTCCATACCAAATTACCTCTAATACATTTATTACCTAAAAGCATTCATAGAAAAATCTTAAAAATTATTGGATTAGACTATCTTGCACTTGAAAAAAATCTAAATTTATTATTTCCTAAAGATATTTATCAAATCTTAAAAACATTAAACATTAAACATTATAAAATTGTATATAACAAGTTTGCTTTTTTTAAATCTAATATAATTTTAATAATTAAAAAATAGAATTTGTGAAAAAATATTCATGGCAATTAAATAAGATATCCAAATCAGAAATTAAAATATTTGGTGAGGGTGGAAAAAGAAAAAAAAATATTTTAAAAAAAAAACCATTATTCTCTATAATAACTGTAGTTTATAATGGAGACAAATTTCTTGAGAAAACAATTTGTAGCGTAATTAATCAAAGTTATAAGAACTTTGAGTATATTATTATTGATGGAGGCTCTACAGATAAATCACTAAAAATTATTAAGAAGTATGAAAAAAAAATAGATTATTGGGTAAGTGAAAAAGACAATGGCATTTATGATGCTTTTAATAAGGGTATGATTGTATCAAAAGGTGAATTTATTGGATTTATTAACTCAGATGATATTTATAAAAAAAATGCATTAAGCATCATATCTAATTACATAAGAAAAAATAAAACCGTAGATTTTATTTTTGGTAGTGTAAAAAAACATTGGGGTATTTTACATGGTTACAAACCTTATAAAATCAAATACAGCTGGGGTTTTTATAGTAGTCATTCCACAGGATTTTTTATTAAAAAGAAAGCTGCAGAAAAAGTTGGATTTTATAATATTAAGTATAAATATCATGCTGATTATGATTATTTTTATAGATTAATTGTAAAAAATAAAATGAAGGGTACTTCAACAAAAAAAAACGAGGTAGTAGGCATTTTTAGGAGAGGTGGGTTTTCTAGTAAAATAAGCTTTTGGAAAAAATTAAAAGAAGAAATTAAAATTAGATACGATAACGGTCAAAATATATTTTTACTAATATTAATTTTTAGTAACAAATTTTTGAGAAATATTGATGAAATATTAAAGAATATAATAAAAAAATGAATATTTTAATTACAGGAGTGTGTGGATTTATAGGTTTTTCATTAGCTGAGGAGTTAATGAAAACAAAAAATAAAATTATTGGAGTTGATAATATAAATAATTATTATTCTAAAAAATTAAAAAAAAAAAGATTATCAATATTAAAAAAAAAAAAATTTTTTAAGTTCATTTTTGCAGATATTAACGATTATAAAAAAATGGTTGAAGAAACAAAAAAAATAAAAATTGATATTATTTTTAATTTCGCAGCACAGGCAGGTGTCAGATATGCTGCAAAAAATCCAAAATCATATATTCACAGTAATGTTGACGGTTTTAAAAGTCTAATTAAATTTGCATTATATAAAAAACCCAAAAAATTTATATTTGCATCGTCAAGTTCAGTTTATGGTGATGCAAAAAAATATCCTGTTAAAGAAAGTGACAATCTTAATCCAAAAAATCTCTATGCCAAAACTAAAAAGTTTAATGAAGATTATGCAAAAAAAAAATTTAAAGACACCAATATTAAAGTTATTGGTTTAAGATTGTTTACTATCTATGGTGAATGGGGAAGACCTGATATGTTAATTTTAAAATTTTTAAAATTAGCAAACCATAATAAACAATTTGAATTAAACTTAGGAGGAAACATGTATAGAGATTTTACTTATATCAAATCTGCAATTAAAATGACTAAACCTCTTATTAAGTTAAAAACAAAAAAAAAATATCAAATCTTTAATATATGTTCTTCAAAGCCAGTTAAAGTAAATGATATAGTTGAGAGTTTAAAAAAATTTACTAATTTTAAAAAAATCAAAAATATTTCTATGAATAAACACGAGGTGTATAAAACTTATGGTTCAAATCAAAAAATTTTGAAAAAAATTAATCTTAAAAATAGTTTTTTACAAATAAATAAAGGAGTAAAAAAAACATTTATTTGGTTTTTAAAATATAAAAAAATTATTTAAATTAAATAAATGAAATCTGTTTATTATTGGTCTCCATATTTAACTAATGTTGCAACAATTAAAGCAGTAATAAATTCAGCTACAAGTTTAAAAAAATTTTCAAAAAAATTTGATCCTGTGATTATAAACTCATGTGGAGAATTTAATAAATTTAAGGAAGAATTAGATAATAAGGGAATTAAAGTTCTAAATTTATTATCTTTTAATATTCATAAATTTTTACCGTCAAAAGGTTTTTTTTCCAGTAGACTTTCTTTTATAGTGATTTTTTTAACTACCTTTTTTCCATTAATGAATTTTATTAAATCAAAAAAACCTGACTATTTAATTTTGCATTTAATCACTTCATTGCCAATAATTATTTCTAATTTAATAAAAAGTGAAACAAAATATATTCTAAGAATATCTGGTTTACCAAAGTATAATTTATTAAGAAAATTTATTTGGAAAAAGTTAGGAAAAAAAATTTATAAAATTACGTGTCCCACAAATGGTACATTGAATGATTTAAGTTTAAATAATTTATTTGATAATCAAAAGTTAGTTTTATTAAAAGATCCTGTTTTAAATATTAAAGAAATTAATAAAAAAAAAAATGAGATGTTAAATGGTAATATTAATTCAGCAGATTATAATATAATTTCTGTTGGAAGATTAACTAAACAAAAAAATTTTAAATTGATAATTAATTGTTTTGATCAATTTCTCAAATTTAAAGAAAATAGTAAATTAACCATAATTGGTGAGGGAGAAGATAAACTATTTTTACAAAATCTAATTAATAAAAAAAAATTATCACACAAGATTAGATTAGTTGGATTTAAAAAAAATATTTTTAAATATTTTAAAAATTCTGATTTATTTATCTTATCATCTCTTTGGGAAGATCCAGGATGGGTTTTAATTGAAGCTGCAATGTCAGATATCTTGATACTTTCTAGTGATTGTAGAAATGGACCTGGGGAATTTATTCAAGATAATGAGGGAGGTATCTTGTTTAAAAATAATTCATCTAGAGATTTAATAGATAAATTTAAAGATGTAATTAATTTAAATAAAGGTCAAATATTTATAAAAAAGGTTTTTTCTAAAAAAAAAGCAGGTGAGTTTACATTATTTAATCATTACTCTAATCTTGAAAAAATTTTAAATTAGACCTTTAATATTAAACACATTAAATAACTTATAAAAAAATCTAAATTGAAATATATTCTTTTATTTATAAAAAAATTATATTTATGTTGTTCTAATCTTCTTTGCCAATATAATTTATTATTAAAGCCCGTATAGTCTTTGTCAACAGAGTCACTTAACTCTACCTTGCTTGTAAAATATCTGTTAAATTTAATTATTTTTTTTTTGTTATTGCAGTAGATTGCGAGCAAAATATCTATTGCTAAGAATTTATATTTTTTGATTTTAATTTCGCTAAAAAATTTCAAAAGTAATTCCTTTTTTATAGAGATTGCACTAGTACAAACATTTTTAGGCCAATCATTAATCAATTTTTTATAAAAGTCATTATTTTTGAAATTTGAATATTTGCTTTTTATTTTTTTATTATCTTTAAGAATAAAATAATTATCTAATATCATTATTTCTCTATTTTTTAGAATTTTACTTATTACTTTAACTTTGTTTTTACTAAACATATCATCTCCATCTAGCAAAAATAAATTTTTCCCTTTTGAAATTTTTAATGATTGTTTTATTTTAAAAAGTTGATCTTGAACTTTATTTTTTAGTTTTTTTTTTATTTTGAAAAAAACAACTTTTTTTGATTTGAAATTACTTCTAATTTGATTTTCATTTTTAAGTTTTGAAAATGCTACAATTATTTCTATATCTTTATCTGTTTGATTAAGACAAGATTGAATAGTTTTAATTATTGTTTTATCTTTATTTTCAGCAGTAATTATTACAGTGTTTTTTGTCATAATTTATATAATTTTTTTATTTCCAAATAGTATTTATTTAGATTAAATTTATAATCAAATCTGTCTAAAGCTTCGTAAGCTAAATTTTTAATTTTGTTTAAAGTTTTTTTATTCTTTGATCTAAATTGAATAATTTTTTCTGAAATTTGTTTATAATTTTCTATTTCACATAAAACACCATATCTACCACCTCTAAGTATTTCTCTTGGTCCAGTAGGACAGTCTGTTGAAATAATATTTTTCTTTAAGGTTGCAGCTTCCAGTAATACGTTTGGTAAACCCTCAAATTTAGATGTTAGTAAAAAAACATCAGCTTTTTTTAAATATGGAAATGGATTTTTTTTAAAATTTAGAATTTTTACAATTTTATTCATTTTATTAATATCTATATATTTAGTTAATTTATAATAATTTACCCCTCTACCAATAATTAGGAGCCGTATATTAATTTTATCTTTTAATTCATTAACAGATTTTAATAATGTTAAATGATCCTTCTGGTCAGTGAATCTACCTATGTTAATTATTTTGAGACAATTTTTTGATTTATCAAAGAAAGGAAAAAAGATTTTTTTTTTTGAAAGTTTTAAAATTTCATTTTTGTTAAGAGGATTATAAATCATTACTGTATTTAGATTAAATCTCTTTTTAAATTCCTTTTTAAAATCATAACTATTAACTATAATGGTATCAGCTATTCCAAATAGCAATTTAAATAATTTTTCCTTAAAAAATTTTTTTGACCACCCTGATGGTGAAGAATTTGAACGTACAATAATTTTAGTATTAAGTAATTTACAAATTAAAATACAATAAAGGTTTGCTTGAAAAGAAAGAACAACAATATTCTTATTTTTAATTATTTGTTTTAAAAGTAAAAAAAGACAAAATATATATTTAATTTTTCTACCGTATTTATTTAAATTAAAATAAGGTGAGATAAACTTAAGTGACTTGAATTTACTTTTAAACTCATGAGATGCTGTTATTAAGCTGACATTATTAAATTTTTTAGATAAAAAATTAGATATTAGAAAAAGATTTTTTTCAACGCCCCCACCTTCTATAGAGGGCATAAAAATAATTATCTCTTTGTTCATAAAGTTAAAGAAAGTTTATTTTGATTTTATTACGTTTATTTAATACATAATAATTATATGTTAGTAAGTATAATTATTCCATATTATAAAAACCAGTTTTATATAAAAAAAACAGTTAGTTCTATTTTAAAGCAATCCTATCAAAAATTTGAAATTATTATCGTAAATGATGAGCCAGGAAAATCTTCTAAAAATATATTATCTTCTTTAAAAAAAAAAGATAAACGAATTAAAATAATTCACAACTTAAAGAATATTGGAGCAGGAAGATCAAGAAATAAAGCGATTAAATATGCTAAAGGAACATATATTGCTTTTATAGATAGTGATGATCTATGGAAAAAAAATAAGCTTAAAACACAGATAAATATAATGAAGAAATTTGATTACAACATATCACACACAGCCTATTATATAATTGATCAAAATGATAACAAGTTAGCACTAAGAAAATCTAAAAATTTAAATTTAAAAAATTTAAAAAACTCATGTGATGTTGGTCTTTCTACAGTTGTGGTGAAAAAGAAAATATTAAAAAAAGACAGATTATTTTCAAATTTTAAAACCAAAGAGGATTATTTTTTATGGCTAAAAATTGCTCACAATGGAGAAATTTTTCACTACATAAAACACCCTCTGTCTTATTGGAGAAAAACTCACAATTCTTTATCTAGTTCGATAGTACAAAAGTTAATTGACTCATACAGATTATATTATCATTTTGAAAATAATTTTATAATTTCAATTTATAGAACAGTAATTCTAAGTTTTAATTTTTTAATAAAGAAAAAAAATGACTATAGACTTTTATAAATTAGTTCTCTTATTTTTGATAAGTAATCTAGTTTACTTTTTTAACTTAAAATTTTTAAGATCTACCGATCAGAAAATTTACATACATCAAAAATATTCTTCAGATTTTTTGGGCAACCCAATGGGTGGTTATGTGATTTTTTTTTTTTTAATACTATTTAAATTATATCTAGATTATTTAGAATTGTTTTTTCTATTTATAATATTTTTTTTAGGTATTATGTCAGATATCAAGATATTTAACTCTCCGATCAAAAGACTTTTTTTTCAAATATTTGTAATATTAACATTTATTTCTTTTTCTGAAATTGGAATTACTTCAACAAGAATTGATTTTATTGATTATTTATTAATGAATAAAATGATAAATGTTCTTTTTACTACTTTTTGTATCTTAATTGTAATTAATGGTTCAAATTTTATAGATGGTTTAAATGGATTAGTTACGGGCTATTATTTAATTATTATAACATTACTTTTAAATTATGAATTGAATTTAGATTTATATTTTCAAAGTAACTTATTAGTAAATTTTGTTATTGTTTTAATTATTTTATTATTACTAAACTTTTTAAACAAAGTTTTTTTAGGAGATAATGGTTCGTATTTAATTGGATTTTTTTTTTCAATTTATCTAATTAAAGTTCATCAAGTAAATTCAAGTATTTCTCCATACTTTATAATTTTATTATTATGGTACCCTTGCTTTGAAAATCTATTTTCTATTATAAGAAAAAAAATAACAAAAGTTTCGGCAACTAATCCTGATAATAGTCACTTGCATCAGTTATTTTTTCAATTTATTTTAAAAAAATATAAAGTAAAAAATAAATTAACTGCAAATAATTTAACCTCATTAATAATTAATACTTATCACCTTTTAATATTTTATGCTGGATTTCAAAGTATTAATCTAACAAATGTGCAATTGTATTTATTAGGAATTAATTTAACAGTTTATATTTGTTTATATATATTTCTAAATAAATTTAATGAAAATTTAAGTAAATAACTATTTAGTAAAAAATAATTCTATTAATTTTTTCAGAATTAAACTTCCATCTATAAATGCGTTAACTTTTTTTTTACCTGCAATCCTTTTTCTCTCAAAAGACGGATAGATATCCATTGTAAATTTATTTTTCTTTACTTTTATAGGTAACTCCACACAAAATTGGAAATCGGCACTTAATATATTTAACTTTTTAGCTTTAGATGTGTCTCCAACAACAAAAGTGTACAAAATATCAGATATTTCTAATTTAAAAAAAATTTTTCCTATAAAAGAAAAAAAATAGTTTCCAATAAGGGTTATAAACGTATCATCTTCACTTCCACCTTTTTTTTCGTATCTTGAAGCAAATATAAAATCTGTTTTGTTTGTTTTAATTTTTTTCATAATTTCACTTATCTCATTAGGATTAAATGATCCATCTGCATTAAAAATACAAAAATATTTTGTCTGACAATTATTTATACCTTCAATTAAAGCATTGCCATAGCCAACTCCTTTTTGATAAATTACCTCTATATTAAAATCTTTAATTGAATTAATTGTTGTTAAATCAGTTTCTTTTAATATTACACATGTTTTGTAATTAAATTTTTTTAATTCAGTTAAAACACCTGGTAATGACTCAGATTCAAATTTTGCTGGAATTAATAGGGTTAAATTTTCCATAATAAAAACTTTTGTTATTTTGGCCTAAAAATAAAAAATAATACAAATCTGAATATAAATACTATATTTAATAATTATGTCATTAGATTTATTCATTTATCTTATTTTTTATTTTTTAATAATAAATTCTACTATTGGTTATGGTTATTTGGTTGCTCATTATAGCAAAATAGATTTTAAATTTTTTGATAGCTCATTTTTAGGTTTGTTGGGAATTTTTGTTCTTTTACTTATCTCTTATGCCTCTCATATGTTCGTAGCTCATGATTATATTCATAATTCAATAATTTTAATAATTGGAATTTTATCCTTTGTTTGTTTTTTTTTTAAAAGAAAAAAAAAGTAGTGGTTTAATCAAAATAAATTTATTTTTTTTATTACTATTTATTGCATTTATTATCTTTAAATCTCATGACGATTTCTCATACTATCATTTTCCATATATTTATTACTTAACGCAGACAGAGATTGTACTAGGTGTAGGAAATTTTAACCATGGTTTTAGGACACCTTCATCTATTTTTTATTTAAACTCATTATTTTATCTTCCAATAATAAAATATTATTTTTTTCAAATAGGAGCAATTTTGATAATGGGATTTAGTTGTTATCATTTTATTTATTTAATAAAGGAGAGATTAAAACAAAATAAATATGATAAATTTTTTTTCCTATCCTTATTGTTTTTTGTTTTTACACTTACCTTTTTTTATAGAATAGCAGAACATGGTACAGATAGATCGGCACAAATTCTCATATTTTTATTAATCATTAAATTACTCTTAATAATTAATTTTGATGAGGGTATAAGAGAGAATATTATCAAAATATTAATAATTCTGGGTTTAATAATTTCTCTAAAATCATTTTATCTACTTTATTTAGCTTTAAGTTTTCCAGTTTTTTATTATTTTATTAAAGATAAAAAATTTATTAACATTCTATTAATATTTAAGAGTTATTTTTTTTATTTCTTTTTATTTCTTTTTATCAATATATTATTTGTTAATTTTGCTAATAGTGGATGTTTGATTTATCCAGTTTCTATAACTTGTTTTGATCATTTTAGTTGGTCTATACCTCTTCAAGAAGTTTCAACTATGAATGATTGGTATGAACAATGGTCAAAAGCTGGCGCAAATCCAAATTTTAGAGTCGAAAACCCTCAAGAATACATACAATATTTTAATTGGGTGAGTAACTGGTTTGGGGAATATTTTTTTACAAAGGTTTCAGATTTTTTATTTGGAATACTTCTCTTAACATTAATTTTTCTATCAATGTTTAGATCGAAACAAAAAAAACCATTATTCATTTTCAAAGGAGAGAAATTTATATATTTTATAATATTAATTTTGTTTTTTGAGTGGTTTTATAATCATCCTGCTTTAAGGTATGGTGGTTATCAATTATTATGTTTATTACTTTTTTTGCCCGTCTCAAATATTTTAAGTAGCAAAAAAAATTTAAAAAATGTTTTATTTAAAACCAATGTATTACTAGTAATAGCTCTAACTATTTTTATTAGTAGAAACATAAATAGATTGATAAATGAAAATACTAAATATGGATTTAATCCATTAATTAATCCGGTCTATAGAATTACTGATAATAATTTTTTGGTTCATAATAAATTTAGAGAGATTATCAATAATAAATTTTTTTGTAACTCAGATGAAAATCTATGTGTCGATAACACTGACATTGATGTAAAAGAAAAATATGGATATAAAGTTTTCTATAGAAAAATAAAATAATAACTTTAAAGATTGATGATAAAATTTGTTACTTTAAAAATTTTAAATATTTTCGATTATTTTTACCAAAAAAAATTTATAAACTTTTTAAAAAAAAGAGGCTTAAAGAGTTTAAATGTACTTTTAGACATTGGTGCTCACGAAGGAGAGTCGATAAAATTATTTACAAATAATTTTAACATTAATGAAATTTATTCATTTGAACCAAGTCCAATTACATTCAAAATTTTGAAAAAAAATATCAATCCTGCTGAAGGTAACTTTAGAAAGACAAAAATAATTTTAGAAAATATTGCTTTAGGTTCAAAGCATGAAAAAATATTTTTAAAGCATATTAGTGAGTCCTCTTCTTCAACTATTAAAGAACTAAACACGGAGTCTAAATATTTTAAAAAAAAATTTTTTTTTCTTAAAAACTCTGATAATCAATATTTATTTAAAAAAATCGAAGTTCAACAAATTTTGCTATCTGATTATATTGAAGAAAATAGTATTAAAAGTATTGATTTCATAAAGATTGACACCGAGGGATATGAATTAGAAGTATTAAAAGGTGCAAAAAGTATGTTATTTAAGACCAAGTATATATTATTTGAACACCACTATGACAATATGATTATAAAGAATTATTTCTTTACAGAAATACATAATTTTTTAAAGAAAAATAATTTTAAACAAATATATAAATCCAAAATGCCATTTAGAAAAACTTTTGAATACATCTACCAAAATGAATCTTAAAAATTATAATATTTTACAAACATCATCTTTACTACTAAAAACAAATGTATAATTAATTTAAAATATAGATAATGAAAATTAAAAAAGCACTAATATTTGGAATTACAGGTCAGGATGGATCATACCTAGCTGAGCTTTTAATTAATAAAGGTTATATCGTTCATGGTGTAAAGAGAAGGTCTTCATCTTTTAATACTGGAAGGATAGATCATATTTATCAAGATCCTCACGTAAAAAGAAGGAAATTTATACTTCACTATGGTGATGTAACAGACTCGTTGTCTGTATCAACCATTATTAAAAATATTAAACCTGATGAAATTTATAATTTAGCAGCACAATCACATGTTGCCGTTTCATTTGAGGTGCCAGAGTATACTGCAAATGCTGATGCAATTGGCGCTTTGCGGATCTTAGAAGCAATAAAGTTTCATAATTTAGAAAAAATTACAAAATTTTATCAAGCAGGGACATCAGAAATGTTTGGAAAAGTCCAAGAAGTTCCTCAGTCAGAAAGAACCCCATTTTATCCAAGAAGTCCATATGCTGTAGCAAAACTTTATGCTCATTGGATAACTATTAATTATAGAGAAGCATATAAAATTTTTGCCTGTAACGGAATATTGTTTAATCACGAAAGCCCTGTTAGAGGTGAAACATTTGTTACAAGAAAAATCGTTATTGCCCTATGTAAAATTAAATTAGGACTTCAAAAAACATTGTATTTGGGAAACCTAAACGCTAAGCGTGACTGGGGTCATGCTAAAGA
>MDTB01096109.1_pt1 | contig 14377 bp, 7 predicted proteins | sample 811161 | NCBI WGS metagenome assembly MDTB01 (sample SAMN05326650, study PRJNA326480) | marine metagenome | isolation source: seawater | place: Mediterranean Sea | collected 2009
CTGACAAGCTTCACGTTGACGGTAAAGTGAGAATAGATCAAAACGGTACTGGATTAACTATTGTAGGTGATGACCATTCAAAAATACATCTTATGCCCAAAGGTACAAGCCAAGGGGCTCAAGGTGTGTTTGGATGGTTAACCAAAAATAGTACCGTTATGTACATAAAGGGAATGCTTGGCGATGTTCGAATTGATGCAAAGCCTGGAAATAAAGTATATACCACCAATAATTTTGAAGCACCTAATATCATGTATATCGTTGATAAAAAGTCTAGCAGTAACTTCAGTAATAAAGTGATTGAATTCACAGGTCTAAACTTGGATAAACATAAAAGATATAAATTATTTTTTACTGTTTACGCTAGCGGAAAAAATGACTCTCATTTTTACATTCGCCTAAATAATAATACGGCGAACAATGTTCATAGAGGAGAATCTGAATGCAAGTTTTGGAGTGGTGGCTGGGGCCATAACAATGTCGGTAACTTAGGTGTGAATTTAGGGCGCCAAGGATGGAATCAAGGTGGCTGGGTAAGTGGCGAGGTTACGATACAGCGGTACCCCGATGGTAATGGGGCGAGTATTAATGGTAAAATTGGCAACTCAGCTACAAATCCTGTTAACTGTAATAGTTATGGTCGGTTTGGAAATGGAACAAATGTAACATCCATTAAACTTATCAGCACACAGATTAATTGGAGTAGGGGTGAAGCAACAGTCTATGCAGTTCCCTATTAATCGATTGAAACCTTTGTAAAAATGAAAAAACTTTATTCCTTAATATTTATTGCTCAGCTATTTGGGCAGACCTCTGTCTCAAACAGCAGCAATTCGGTTGAATATAAGATCATTAGTGGCGCAGTAGGCAATCAAGAGGGTACTATTAGCGCAGTTGCTGGTCAAGAGGCGTTAAAAGGTACCGTTAGTATTGTTGTAGGTCAGATCATTCAAACAACCGATAAACCAATGGTGGGCACCAACCAGCAGGTTGAGCTTGGTTACTGGAATATATTTAAAAGACAACCTGAAAATATAAAGCTAAAAGCAACCTACGATTATTTTCCTGATAAAGTTGTTCTTGATTGGAGTTACGATCCGAACACGCCGCAAGCAATGCTTTCTGGAAACGGACACGATATTTACAGAGGAAATCAAAAGGTGCGCGCGAAGTTTGATTTCAACAGTTCTTCATATACAGATAATGAAAATAACTCCGGTGTGGCGTTAACACCTGGAACAGAATATACGTACACCGTTAAAGGCTCTAATGCTTTTGGTTTTGACGTTACAGGTGATTCCTACGTCGGTAAAACATCTTCAAACGGTACAATTACAGGTTTTGTTCAAACATCCTTAGGTACCGATATTCCGTTTGTACGAATGGTTGCTACTCCAAATTGGGGTAATTCATTGTTTTTAGATGGTAACGATGATTACGCTTCATTCTCTACAGATCCCGCATTTAATTTAGCTGCAAGCGACAAAGGCGATACCCTTACAACGGAGATTTGGTTCAATACTCCGGATGTCGAAGGCACACAGGTCATTTTAAGTAAAGGGTCTGCATGGAAACTTGCGCTAAAAAAAGACGGATCCTATAATAAGCTGGTCTATCATCAGAATGGTGCTGAGGTGATGGTCAGCGATAAGTCAATTAGCACAAACGCATGGAATCATGTCTCAATTGTTAAGACAAAAAAAGCTGCTGAAAAAGCAGAGTACCGTTTTTATGTAAATGGATCAAAAATTTTATTTAACACAGGCAAGGATGTCGTTGAGGTAGCAACCAAAGCTGCAACAAGCGATGCACTCTTAATAGGTAAAGATGCTTCGGGCAACTTTTTCAGAGGCAACATAGATGAATTTAGAATTTGGGGTGAAACAAGGAACGCAAACCTCGCACTAAGACCTGATGAGATAAAAGACAACGTTGATTCCACGGTTATAAAAAAATATTTTAATGTTTATCTTCCTTATAGGGTAGGTGGTAAAGTAGCCCAGCCAACTCTTCTCCATTATAATAATATGGATGTAGGTTCTGGCAATTCAATTACAAACGCAGTTAATCAGTCCTTAAAAGGTTCTTTAGCTGGAGAATCGGATAATAGTTACTGGCACGTTTCAGATGCCCCCGCCTATGCATCAGCTTTTACTGACCTTGAAGGCGCTTACGAGATTGTAAATGTTAATTATGGTAGCGGAACAAATATAACCGTAACACCTTCAAAACCCTTTCATGTTTTTAGTCCTTCTTCGAATCAAACGTATTTGAGTGACTCAAATCCTGTCAGAAACAATGTTAATTTTAAAGTAACAAATCTTCAGTCAATATCGGGCTATGTGCGTTTTGATCCTCAAAACTGTAGAGGGAAAAATTGCGGTATACCAAAGGTGAAGATTCTTCAAAATGGTGAATTTTTAGGAACAATAACGAACGATGAAGGATACTATCTCGTAGAAGTAGAGCCGGGTGGCGATATGAGAATAATGCCAGACATGCCAGACAGAGACTCTACAGATTATAGACCCTATTCTGCATCGTACACCAATGTTGTAAAACCCAAGTCACGTGATTTTATTGATACGTTTAAGCGTGACCTCGTGGGGAAGATTGCTGGGGGTACTTGCCAATTAGCATTAGGACCTGAGGGTTTTTCTAAAGTAATTGCTACTTCAGCGAATGGCTGTTTTTCAGATACCACAACTGTTGACGCTGGAGGAAATTATAAGTTTAGAAATATGCCAATTATGGCATACAACATATCTATAGACGTTAACACTACAAGGCAGTATGCGCCTAAGGTTCCCAACCTATTAGACATAGGTACTTATTTTAAAAATAACGGACGCACTCATGATATGCAGAAGGCTTTCGATAATGCCGATTCAACGTGGTACGGAGATAAAGATACGGTTGACTTTTCATATTTTGCGCCTGTGGCTGCCAAGTTCACAGCAGGGTTTAAAAGGAATATTGTAGGTGATTACTCTTTCAAGCAAAACAAAAGCGATACGGTTGATGTAGCGGTCTATGAAGGCTATTACAACGATAAAGAATGCGCTCTCACGGGTGGATTTATTAAAATCAGAGATTATGTTGGGGATAGGTATAGTGGCGTTGAGTCAGACACGCTTATCTTTAGCCTAGACACTTTGGGAATTGCTCGCTACCCTATAATGCCCGGCGTCCCAAATACATCACCAGATGGAGCATTTCCCTATAAAAAGAAATTTGAAGTATTGGCCTCAGACTCTTCTGAGCAGCGCCAAACAACCATTAATGAATGGGCATCGGTTCTTGGGCACAAACCTGTTTCTGTAGATTTTACAACAACAGCCCCATCCGTACCTTTTTTAATATTACGCCAGCCACCAGGCGATGGTTCTTCATCAACGTTTACTACAGAATCCTCCTCAAGCTTTTCGTTAGGCTTTAGTATGGGGGCATCTGCTGGATTTGAACAGGAAACATCAATTAGCGCTGGAGTAGAAACCACGACAATGATTGCGCCTATGGGAATCGGAACTGCGTTTGATATAAGTGCGGAAGCCTCTGTAACAAATACTTCAAGTATTAGCGGATCGGTAACTTCTGCTTACGAAACATCATGGGAATACACATCGTCAGAATCTTTTAGTACGGCAGGTAGTGATATATTTGTCGGAGGTGCTATGAATATCCTCTATGGAACTACTGACATCTTGTCTTTGGAAGAAGATGAAAATAAGGTTTGGGATTATTCAGTTAAGCGTGACATTTTATTTTTACCAAAAGGATTTGCAACTACTTTCCAGTATTCACGAACCTATATAGAAAATACACTTTTACCAGAATTAAAACGCCTGTCTCTTATTGATTCGACAAAGCAAAAAGATGTAGACAGATGGAGTGAGATTCTTGTGTATGCAGATAATCTTGCGAAAGATGCAAGTTTTGTTGAAAATAGGTCATTTGATGGGGGCGCAGGTTCGTACACCAGCTCATCCTCAGCCTCATCTACCGAAGCGTTAAGTCTTGAAGTTGATATGGAAATCGAAACCTCCATTGCAACTGCAGTGGGTGTTGAGGTGATGGGTGTAGGTATCGGTAGTACATCTACGGTGAGCTTTGGAATGAGTTTGGGTAGTTCAGTTTCTAGCTCAAAAACAAATACCACAACGATAGAATATACTCTTGCAGATGACGACGAGGCGGATGACTACAGTGTAAAGATTAAAACAGATAAAGTATATGGAACTCCTGTTTTTGAGGTTGTTGCAGGTAACTCTTCGTGTCCTTATGAAGAATGGACCAATGCTGATGGTGTAGTTGTCACAAACCCTCAGGATGAACCATTCATGCAATTTCAATCAGCGAGTACTGCAACCAACGTACTACCTGACGGAACCGCAGAATACAGAGTGTTGCTTCGCAATGAATCGAAAAGCCAAACTACAAGGACTTACAGCTTATCTTCAGTTTTAGCATCTAATCCAAGAGGAGCTGAGATTTTAATTAATGGAGCAATCGGTATTATTCCATTTACATTAGATTATTTAGAAACCGACACTGCAACCGTAACAGTTCGTAGACCGCAGGATACCGATTTTTACGAGTTTAAAGATTTAAGGTTAAAGTTTGCACCCGAATGTGAGACTAATTATGCTGGTGTAACCCAAGGATATCAAGCATCCTTTACAGCGAATTTCGCTAGACCGTGCTCCAAAGTTGACTTTTATAATATCGCGGATGACTGGGTCGTTAATTCAACATTTAACGATACCTTGGCTGTTACGTTTACCGGGTACGATTTAACCCAATCTTATTTTGAGCAAATAGAGCTTCAGTTCAGCCCACTTGAGGAGTCCAAATGGTATTCTATCCCTGAGGCGATGATAGTTACAGATTCTCTAAGAACGGATAACCGTCAATATGAAACAACTTATTGGGACCTTTCTACACTTAAAGACGGTACCTACGATCTTAGATTTAAAACAGTATGTTTAAACGGTGCTCTAGTTAACCTAATGCAACCAAAAAGAGGTATAATTGATAGGGAGATACCTGTGCTGTTAGGAAATGCCGAGCCTATCGATAAAGTGTTAAATCAGAACGACGAAATAGCTTTTAATTTTAACGAAGATTTAAGTGCAGCATCTATATCACAAATTAATTTTGAGATTAATGATCCCTACGGTGTTGGAGAAATTACCGCATTTGAGTTTAGCGCAAATGAAAACAGAGTAACAGCAGACTTTACGCTTGCAAATCGTGAAATAGAAAATCATAATATTGACATCAGGTTTTTTGGATATACTGATATTTATGGGAATGTGGGAGATACGGTAACACATTCATTTGCCGTAGATAGAAACCCTATTAGTTGGTCAACCCCTGAGATTTCAACGGTTGCTATTGTTGGTGAACCAACAATACAAACCGTAGAACTGAATAATATTGGCTCCAATGCGAAAGAATTTTCTGTTACAGGTCTACCGAATTGGTTAACAGTAGCTACACCAGAAGGAACATTGAATCCAGGCGGAAATTGGGAAATTGATTTTAGAATTTCTCCCGATATTAATGTTGGCGATTTTGTTGACACCGTTTTCGCAGAAACTCCAGAAGGAAATGAGCCGCTGGCATTCAAAGTTGCATCGATGTGCGAATATCCGAATTGGGATATCGACCCTGCATCATATCAATATACAATGAACGTGGTTGGTAAAATTGGCGTATTAGGGACAATTTCTGAAGATAAATACGATCGCGTTGCAGCTGTTGTTGATGGCGAGTACAGGGGCTATGCTGACCTTGTTTATGATACAGATTTAAAAGAATACCGCGCCTATCTTACTGTGTACTCCAATGCAAGTAGTGGCGAGTTAGTAGAATTTCATATTTGGGATAGGTCTAATTGTGTGGAATGGTGGAAAACAGATCAAACGATTGCATTTAATGCTGATGGCTCTTCCGGAGCTCCTAACGAACCCTTGGCGATTAATGCAACAGGTGAAGTTGCGCAAGAGTTTATGTTTCCTATTGGTTGGGACTGGATGTCCTTTAACTTGGAATCCAATGAAATGCTTATCGATGATATATTTTCAGATTTAGACCCTTCTTTTGGTGATCGAATTATTGGCCAAGATGGTTTTGCACAGTATTCTGATGCTACCGGTTGGATAGGTACATTGGCTGATGAGCCTCTAAACAAACGCGAAATGTTTATGGTTAATCTGTCTTCTAAAGATTCTACTGATTTTATTGGAGTTCGCGTTGGTGCGGATACAATCCCAATACAGCTCGAACAAGGGTGGAATTGGTTATCGTATTTGCCGAGCTTTAATTCAGATCTTGGAAATGCCCTAAAAACACTTTCACCGGATCAAAATGACTTAATCAAAAGCCAAACACAATTTGCTCAATACGTTTCCGATGTTGGATGGGTCGGTAACCTAAAGCGCCTAAAACCGAGTGAAGGGTATAAAATTCAAATGGCTAACGCAGACACGCTTACCTATCCCTATATCATGAGCGGTCAGTCAGCAAAAACCCTTGACAAGGAAATAATTTTTCCTGAAGCGCCTTGGGATACGGTTTTGTGGAGGAATTATAAGAATTCAATGAATGTAACTGCGGTTATTGATAACAATATTGCAGAACAAATGAATTCTCCTGAAGATGTAGTAGTAGCGATAAGTAGTGGCGAGATACGAGGGTTTACCCGTCCTGAGTTTATAGAAGGTTTAGATTCCTATAGACTGTTTATGACCATTTTTAGTAATTCACCTACTGGAGAATTGATCGAATTAAAATTCTGGGATGCTGATAAAGATATTATTTATTCATCGAAAGAGAACCTTTCTTTTACAAACAATGATATGATTGGTGGCGCTATTGACCCATGGGTACTTTCATTGAAACCGCTTACAAAAGGGGATAGGGGATTTGTTCCAGATAAGTATGTACTCGATCAAAATTATCCAAATCCATTCAACCCTACGACAAGTATTGGGTTTGGCGTTCCTGAAGATTCTCACATATCTCTCTCAATTTATAATATTTTAGGAGAAGAGATTCACACACTCATTAATGACCAGTTCATGCGTGCTGGATATCAAACAATTATGTGGAACGCCAGAGCGGTAAATGGAGATAGGGTTCCCTCAGGTGTATATTTTGTGCTAATGAGATCAGGATCTTTCATGCAAACTAAAAAAATGATTCTTCTGAAATAGTATTATAGTTTGTCGGTCAATTCTTGCTGATTTATCTTTCATGAAAAATCTCAACACTATGAAGCAGACACTTTTTATATATCTTTTCTTTGGACTTTCACTGGTCAAAGGACAGGCTCCAGCTGATTGGTCTGTAAATGCATCTAACTACGAACATTTTATGACATTCACTGCAGTATTGAAGGTCAATATTACTGAAGTAAAAAATCAGTCTAATGTAGTAGCTGCATTTCACAATGGCGAAGTGAGAGGAATTTCTAAAACAGAAATAATTAATGACCGAACCTATCATTTCCTTCAAGTTTATGGTAACAATGGAGATGGAGATATAACCTTTAAAGCATATGAAGCGATAAACGATACGATATTGGATGTGAGTCAAACTATATTCTTTGTACCTAGCCTTTCTTTTGGCGATCCTCAAAATCCATTTATTTTTGAAGCAGAAAATTTGAATATGCCTCCAGTAGCTATTGCTGGTGAGGATCAAGTTATTCGAGAAGAAAAAAGCGGGCTCTTTGATGGCAGCTTATCGTGGTCTTCGCTTGGGGATAGTCTTACTTATGAATGGATATTTGATCCCTTGATTAGCATCGAAACTCCTCTGCAGTCAAAAACAGTGTTTATTGCACCTAAGATTGAAAGAGATACGGTACTTTCTGTGTTTTTAAAGGTTACAGCTCCGAGCTTGAAATCTGCTTTTGATACATTGAGTATTACTGTTAAGAATAATCTCAAGCCTTTTGCTATCGCCAAAGCAGATTTATCTCAATCAACTAAGGCCGTAACATCGTTTGGCTTTACAGATTCAAAAGTTAAATATATATTTCCAAATTCAACGATTGTTCTAGATGGATCGGAATCGTATGATCCAGAAAATGACTCGCTATCATTTAAATGGTCTGTTTCTCAACAAATTGCCCTTTCATCGGAAACTATAGAAAGACCAACATTCACGGCGCCAGCTGACTCAAAAGATGAGGTGATAGCAATAATACTAAATGTTAGTGACTATGAGCTTATGTCTAATGCTGACAGTGTTTTAGTGATGGTGTCCGATAACACAGCTCCGCAGGTAAGCATGACATATCCTAAGGAAGTTATTGAGGGTGATACAGTTTTTTTAGATGGAACTAAAACAATGGATAAAGATGGAGATGTGCTTCAGTATGCCTGGAAATACCCAAATTTTATTACTCTGGATGATACAACTAAAAATTCAACTTTTTTTGTAATTCCTCCTCTTGATGCGGATATCAATTTTCAGATTCTTTTTGGAGCTTGGGATGGAAAGCTGGGGAATATTGATACCATAAAAATATTAGCTAGAAATAATAACCCGCCGATTGCAAGCGCAGGTAGAGGATTCACATCTCGAGAAGGAAAAAGAGTAGAATTAGATGCTTATTACTCTGTAGACCCAGACGGAAGAGAGTTAAGTTATACTTGGAAGTCTGTTGGTAGCTCACTCCCTAATCTTGAGGGTAAAAACCCGTACTTTGAATTACCTGTTATAAACTCTTTAAAAGAGGATTATTCTTATGAACTAATTGTTTCTGATGGTGTTGAGAAAGACAGGGACAACGTAAATATCACTGTTCTAAAAAACGTACCTCCTATTGCAAGCGCTGGGAGCGATCTTTATATTAAAAAAAATACAGAGACCTTTTTATTTGGCGATAAATCCTTTGACCTTGAAAAGGATTCTTTGCAATATATGTGGTCGACTCCACCCGAGATAAGGCTTGATGATTCTACCGCAGCTAATCCTAAATTTGTTTCTCCTAACATCCCTTATGATAGTACTTATACAGCTATACTTAAAGTAAAGGATTATTTATATGAATCGAACCCTGATACGATTCAAATTTTTGTTTTAGCTGATTTACCTCCTATTGCAAAAGCAGGTACCGACCAAATCGTCAAGCCAGGTAATACTGTAATACTGGATGGAAGCAAATCTTATGACCCGGATAATTCTGCTTCTTTTCTTTCTCATGAATGGAGCACTGTAACTGAGATTTCACCGAATAGTTTTTTTGATGACACGTTATTATTTATTGCTCCTGATTATGGACAGGATTCAACTTTAGAATTTTCTCTTACAGTGTTTGGGCTTGAAAAATCATCAATTGAAGATTTTATCAATGTTTCGATAGTTGAAAATTATCCTCCTCATGCACATGCAGGAAATGATACTAATGCTGTTGAGGGCAGTATAATAACCCTCGATGCGTCCGAATCCTTTGATTTAGATAACCCAAATTTATCATTTGAATGGAAGGTTTTGTCGGGCACAATTGGTAGGTTATCAAAAAATACAAATCTTGATGATTCCTTTCAAATTGTATCAAGCCCCACTAAATCTAAAGTAAGTATACAGACTCCCTATGTTGTTGGTGATGGTGAAGTATTTATCCTTGAATTAACCGTTGGTGATGGCCAAAAGTTCTCTAAAGACACTATAAACGTATCGGTTACAAACAATCAAATCCCTATTGCAAATGCTGGCAATGACATATCAGTTAAAGAAGGTCAAAAAGTATATTTGAATGGGAATAAAAGCACGGACCCTGATGGTTCTTTGTTGACATATGTATGGGAGTTTCCTGAAAATGTCAGAGCAAATTCAAATACCAGTCCATCACCTTATTTTGTCGCTCCCGAAATAATAAGCGATTCTACTTTAATAGTCTTTTTAGTTGTTAACGATGGAACCTTTAATTCTCGAAAAGACACCCTGCAAATATTTATTTCAAACAATATTAGTCCTGTGGTTGATGCAGGGATCGATCGCGTGGTTATTTCTGGATCCCTGGTTCAGTTAGATGGAACAAAATCATACGATACCGATGGTGACTCGTTGTCTTTTAGATGGGTTGCGCCAGAAGCAATAAAGCTCTTCAACCCGTTTTCTTCAAGGCCATCATTTTTTGCCCCGGTTATTTTAGACTCAGCGGAATTTATTTTTTCGTTGAACGTTTCTGATGGGGGTCGTGATGTACCTCCGGATTATGTTTTGATAAACACGCAGTCGATTTCTTATCATGTCAATATTGCGCTTTCAGATTCTGCCTCGTTAAATGAAAATAAGCAAATTTCAATTGACCTTAAAGCAAGTCCTTACGTAAATCCTAAAAAAGCAGAACTGCATTATGCGATTGGTGGAGATGATAGCTTAAAGATTGTTCCAATGACCAGTGAAGGTAATTTAACCGATTATTCAGTAGTTATTCCTCAAAATGAAGTTACCAATAAAGGTATTAGCTATCAAATTTTTCTCACCGATCAAATGAATACACTTCATCCGTTAGGAGAAAAGCAAGTGTCCATTGCTTTTGAGGAAGGGTCTGTAACATCTGCTAATATCTTTTCAGGTTATCCAGATGGAGTTATAGAAAATAGCTGGAGAATGATATCTTTTCCTGGAGAATTAACCCTTAATTCAACTGACTCTATTTTAACTCTTTCAGATTTTATTATTGAGGATTACGATAAACTTTGGAAGCTGTATACATGGAGCGGCGTTGAGTGGATTGATGCGGTCGATATAAAGCCTGGTTCTGGATATTGGTTCAATCATAGAAAAAAATTACCAACATCTCTCGATTTAAGTTCAGGGAAGAGTGTTGACTTAAATAAATTTGAATTTTTATTAAGACCAGGTTGGAATATGATTGGTACGCCATACAATTTTCCGCTAAAAATTATTTTTGACCAGGACAGTTTAATTGGACCGTATGAGTTTTTAAATGAAGAGAAAGGGTGGGCGTCTGACTATCCAATTCGCCTATCTCCATTCAAATCTTATGCTGTTTATAATTCTACCAAAGAAATAATTCAGTATAAAGTTAAAAACTATAATAGAGATGTTAAAACTCTCAATCTTTCTAAGCGAAACGCTTTTTTGCCGGAAAATATAGGTTCCATTGATCTACAAATCCTCTCTGATGAAATAGTTGAAGAAAATAACATTTTTGGTATAGTCGAATCGCCAAGCTTCAAAGCGAGAATGTCACAGCCTGAGCCACCAAATATTGTACCTAGAACCCAATTTTCATTTATTGATAATGACAAAAAACTCGTATCTAGGCATTTTAAAATTTCGGGTGAAGGTCAAGAGTGGGTGGCTAAACTTTCTATCGCTGATAAGTCACAAAAGATTACAGTTAAACCGAGTACAATTAAGCCTTTTCCAAATGGATGGAAAGCTGTGATTATCAATCAAAATGAAAATAAAGTGTATTCTCTCGATAAATCATTTGTTATCAATACCGGTCAATCCAAAAGCATATCTTTTGTTGTTATTGCGGGTATCGAAAAATTCATTTCAGAAAAAATATTAAGCTATGATCTTAATATACCTACTGAATTTAGTTTACATCAAAACTATCCAAATCCCTTTAACCCGGCAACTACCATAGTATACGATATCCCTATTCAAGGGTTGGCTCAAATACATATTTATGATGTTTTAGGGAGAAATATTAGAACGCTTACGAATAGCTTTCATATTCCAGGCACATATTCAGTTATTTGGAACGGTAGAGACGCTAACGGTCACAAGGTTTCAGCGGGTGTTTATTTTTACCGGTTAAGTACGGATATGCATGTTAAAACTAATAAAATGATTTTATTGAAGTAGCGATGAAGTATCTGCAAACTATAGCTATAAACACACTTTTTTTATTTTTAAGCACTATTGGATTGGCTCAAGAAAATATAGATCGTGACTCCACTTTTATGGAAATATCACCGATTGATATTGTTGTGATAAATCAGGGTATTATTGGTCTTAGCAAAATGGAGTCGGAAGTTATCGGTCAATATATTAAAGATGAGATAAACCAGACGCTAATCTTTAAATCCGTTTCAAATAAGCAACTTGAAAAATTTGAATACAAGGAATGCCTTGAAGAAAAATGCTTAAAACAGCTATCCGAAACTCTAAAAGTTGAAAATTTTATGTTTTGGTCTTTAAAAAAATCTGGTAATAAGTATACGGGAAATTTTATACGCTATTCTTTTCCTGAATCAGGAGAACTCAATAAAAATAAAGTCAAGTCTGTAAGAATGAATTTAAAAACAGTGGATGTTGATGAGATGATACTTTCAATGCGAATGCATACCTGGAAAGCACTCGAAGTAAAACCACCTAAGGGAAAATTTAAAAGCATAGCAAAGAATCAATCGCTTCAGTCGAATAGACTGAGAGCATTATTGGTAATATTAGGATTAATCTTTGCGTACGGAATAATTGATGGAGATACTTCATCTGGATCTGAACCATTTGATAATCCTCCTGAATGGCCAAGCGTTTAAGCTAATCAAAAACTTATCGTTGGATTTAATACATGAAACAATACTTTGTATATGTTATTGAATTAGACCTTTCGGTTTTAGATATCAAAAAATTTCGAGATAAAAATCCGAAATATTTTAAAGGCGTTCCGTGCGTTTATGTAGGCCAGTCATCTAAAAAGCCTTACGTAAGATTTGAGCAGCACAAGGAAGGCTATAAAGCGAACGTATATGCAAAAAAATATGGACTTAAACTTAGACCGGATCTTTACGAAAAGTACAATCCTATACCAACAAGAAAAGATGCAGAGGAGATAGAAGAAATGCTAGGTAATGACTTGCGAATGATGGGTTATGGAGTTTGGTTTAATTAGTGTTTGTTAAGACTTGAAAACTAATTTTGTTTGATGATAGCTGACTCAAGTAAATGCATATATTCATCAACTTTAAAGTCTCTATTTTCTCTTTGAACATAGATCTTCTTTAATTCTTCAAATTCTTTACGTCTTTTGTTTGCAATTTTTGACCACCTCTTATCATTAATTAAGAATTCGGTAAGCTCAACCATAAAGCTTTCTTTATCTTTTTCTTTAAAGGCGTTGTACAGCTGTTGGTATTCTGAGTTAGAAACGAATTGGAGCACATCTATTACCTTCGATATTAACTCAACCTCTCCCTTTGAAACACCCCTAGTATCATTTAAAAGAGATCTTTCAAGTAGTTTTATATGTTCAAGGCGATTATCCATTAATAAAATTTAACGTAAAACCCTTGTTCATAGTAACCAATATGTTGTTTATATTTTTTATGAAAAATTTAGCAGGATTATGAAAAATACATTAGCCAGAGGAGGGATAGAGTTCATAGCTGTATTCCTTGGTATAGCCCTTTCATTCTATGTAGAAGAGTGGCAAGACACTAATAAGCAGAAAGAACTTCTAAATAAAGACTGTAAAAATATCTTGCTTGATGTCAACGAAGATATAGGCACAATAAACAATGTAATAGAAAGCAATAAAGATGATTTAAAATCATGTAATGCGATTTTGAGAAACGTTAAAGACATCTCTTCAATAAATGTGGATTCGTTACTAATACATTTATCCTCATTGGGGTATCCTACATTTTTTGGAATCACGAAATCTTACAAGCTTTCTTATTCTACAGGCAGACTTAACCTTTACGGTGATGACACTTTAATATCTGAAATATCACGACTTTATGATCACTATTATGAACGTCTAAAAATAAATAGCGATATTTATGATCAGGTGTCTTTGCGATTTTTTGATAGGTACGTGAGTAAAAATATAGCATACGCTAGAAACGGCTTTGATTATGATAAAAAAGAATTAGAGCAATTCTTTTCAGAAAAAGTTTTTATAAATGAGGTTTTAACTTTTCGGGGACGTGTTGGGAATTATATATCGAGACTTCAGGAGACGAAAGATCAATTGCATAGCGTCAAGGATAAGCTTGAAGATTACATAGAGAATAATTAAACGTATTTTTTTAAAACAGAGAGAATAAAATGAAAAAAATAATATACAATCGAACCTTATTTGTTATTACAACTGCGGTAGTTCTAATTACTTTAATTTTAGGTTCTTTAGATTATATAGATGTAGGTCTAATGATAATACCCCTAGTTCTTCCTTATCTATATTGGTTGTTTAAGTTAATTAAGACAGTTAATAAATGAAATCTTTCTGGTTCACATTATTTGTACTGCCTGCTCTAGGGCAAAGCCTTTCATTTGAAAAACTCAATAGCAATGTTGAGGTTTCTTTCCGCGGCTTAGATGTAATAAGTAGAAAAATAGCCTGGGTAAGCGGAACAGGGGGAACGGTTTTAAA
>MDTB01112328.1_pt1 | contig 14377 bp, 16 predicted proteins | sample 811161 | NCBI WGS metagenome assembly MDTB01 (sample SAMN05326650, study PRJNA326480) | marine metagenome | isolation source: seawater | place: Mediterranean Sea | collected 2009
ACTTTTGCTGATAGCACTCTGCATCTATTCGTAAGCTCCCAAAAAGTTTTGAAGAGTAAACTTCGTTGGCGTCAATGTTATTTTCTTTTACAATCGTTTGCCAAGACATAGTTATTTCAGGAAGCTTAGACCTTGCTCTTTACCCCAAGCAACAAACGCTTCAGCGATTTCATCAAGGTCGCTTAGATACTTTGGATTACCGTCCTCATCTTTTACAACTTGACCTTCTGCATCCTTCTCAAAGATATAGTTTCCACTGTTGTCTTTGAACGATTGCTTTTGTGTTGCAAAGAAGATTGGATAATCGGCTACTGTTGGATTTCCTTGTGCATCAAGGTCTTCTTCAGCCCATTTTTGCAAGAAGATGATTGATGTCTTTGTGCCTGTGTGTGGCTTGAACGAGTTTCCGTGAAGTCCTACAACCGCAAGGATGCGTGCCTTCTGCATTATGTGTTTTCGCACATACTCTTGGCTTGTGTTGTTGAAGATACCTTGTGGCAACACGACCGCTAAACGACCGCCTGCCTTTACAAAATCAAGATTGCGTTCAATGAAGAGCAAGTGTCGCTCAACTTTGTTTTGAAGTTTTCCTTTGGCGTTTTTTCCAAGTACATACTGAGCGAGTAAATGCTTTTCTTTGATTTCGCCTGCGAAAGGCGGATTGGCAAGAAGGATGTCAAAGCCGAGATGCTGAAGTGTGCTTTGGTTGTGTCGGTTTGTTTCAAAGTCATCAAACTCTTGCACGAGGTTTAGGTCTGCAAGTTCGCTCTTGAAGCGGTCGGACCATTCTCGTGTATCAAGTGATGATGATTTGAAAATGTGGCTTTTACCGTCGCCTGCAATAAGCATAATGGCACGGCTGATTTTGGTTGATTTCTCGTCAAAATCTATACCCCAAAGATACCTGCTTGCATATTCTTTCCGTGCTTCAAGTGTAGGTAAATGTTTCCAAACGTATTGCATAGCGTGGACCAAGAAACCTGCACTACCGCACGCTGTATCTATCACATACTCTTTCTTTTGTGGATTGAGCATCTGCACACACATATCAATCACGACACGAGGCGTGAAGTATTGACCTTTCTTGCCTTTGGCAACATCAGGAAGTAGGTACTCAAACGCTTCATCAATGATGCGTAGGTTTGCACCAAACAAGCGGACATCTTGAAGCTCACCAACACACACTGAAAGATGCTCAGGACTGAGCTTTATCTTGTCGGTACGTTCAAACACATCGGACCACTCAGCTTTTGCTTCTTCAAAGAGTTCGTCAATGATGCGTTTTGTTTCTTCAGGTTTTCCTGTCGGGCTCTTTCTGAAGTGAAGCTCTTGGTTTGGTCGGCTCAACGCTTCTTTTTCATCATAGAGCTTGGCATAGATAAGCTTGAAGATTTCGTCAAAGCTGTCGTGTCCTGAGTTAGCAAGTACAAGCTCTTCAAGAGTTTTGATAGTTTCCTTGAGGTCATCTTCTCGTAGGTCGTTCAGGGTCTTTCGTTTTGCGAGCACATCTTCAACCTCTTCATCTGAAGCAGGGATGTCATCCAATGTGTCATCAAAGTCCTTTGGGTATGGTCGGTAGAGGATGAGCCGTGCCTTACCATTTACTGCAACACCTACGGGAGCCCCTTCAGCATTTAGGTATGACTTCAACTGCTGAACATCGTTCTCTTGATTTGGAGCTTTTACTTCAATGATGATTTTAGGTGTTATACCGTCTGGTCGGTACACAACAATGTCGGCACGCTTTATTTCACGTCCAAAGTTGACGTGCTTTTCAAGTTCAATAAGGTCCTTCGGGTACTTGTAGTACTTTGTGAGTTTTACGAGGTAGAGTTGTCGGACGATTTCTTCAGGGGCACCTTTTCCTGTTTTTGCATCATATACCTTCTTTTCTTCATCCATTTTTGAAATGGCTTTGATGTAGAACTTTCCTTCATCTTTTTCGTAGATGTCTATCTTGGACAAGTCATCAAACATCAAAAGGTCCTGCTCAGGATTTTTGAAGATTTTATTTAGGGTTTGTTGTGTTGTGTTCATAATGTTTATTTTGTGCTTGTCCGCTTTAGGAACGCCTCAAACTCAGCTTTATCTATCCGATACTCTTTGCCTATCTTGTAAGCTTTGAGCTTCTTAGCATCAATGTAGCGGTAAATGGTCATAATGTTCAGACCCAACTTTTCCGCTAAATCTTTTGCTGTGTAAAAATCTTTTTCTTTCATAGTTTTTATGTGCCCTGTAATACCTCTAACATACCTAAAAGTATACTTTACTTTTCTTTACAGGGCAATCTTACTCATTTGTGGATAAGCGATATGGTAGAAACTCATTGAGAGCATCTTGTATCTGCTTGACCCAACCGTGATAGGTCTTGCCTGAGATGTCATCAAGGAACTTCAGGTCTTCGGCAATCCGATACCACGTCCGAGGTGTTGCATATCGCTCAATCACGCTTCGTGTATCTCTTATACCTTCCTTACTGAGTACCCTAAGTCCCACGAGATATAGTGCATCTTTTGGCTTGATGTTTGGCTTGTTTTTGAAGATAGTATCAAGTGTTTTCTTTGGATTGCTCTCTACATCAAACACAAACAAGTTTTTACCTGTTATGACTTCATCCCAGTAGTTCAAAAGGACTTTCTGACACAAGCCCTTTTTGAACACATCCTTGAAAGTCGGATTGGTAGCAAAGCCAAGCTTTTTGAGCGTAGCGTTCATCTTTACCTTCTTTGCAAGCCGAGCTTCTATTCGCAACACCTCTTTCTTTTCCTTTTTTGTAAGAGTGTCAAAGAGCGACATTTGAAGTGCATTTTGGTCCTTGTCCATAGCTCGCTTGTCGGGCTTCTTTAGGTCCTGCACTTTGTCGTACACAACAAGCGAGTGTGAGTTTGTATAGAACTGAAGCGAGTGTCCGCTATTCCTGAAACTATCTCTGTTGAGGTCCATTTTCTTACTGACATCAATCTTGTGCAGTTCGGTAATCACAAAGCTTGAGGTATATCCTTTATCAAGCTCAATGTTCTTTGCAGGATGAAAAGCTGACACGCTCGCATTTCGTAGGTCCTCTTTTGCAACGGCAACACTCATTTCAAGCATCGTTTCGTGAAGTGCCGAGATGACTTTCTCAAAATCCTTTTCTTCAACCTCATCAATGTTATTTCCGTATAACATCTTTGCTACTGAGAACTCTATCTTGAGCGGTATTTCACTACCGTTTCGTGTCATCCTTTTCATCAGGGTTAGACGTGGCTTGTAAGTGCCGTTTTTCTTATCGGATGCGGTCGGATTGTTCACACATTTTACGAGATAGTTTCCTGACATCTTGAGTATGTTTGCGTTTGGCGTAAATGCTTCAGGTCGCAACCTATATGACCCTCTCGGTATGGTTAGTATTACTGTGTCCAACATAGTCATTACATTTTTTGTTCTGATAAGACAAAACCTCATCGGCTTTAGCGACAATCGCTTCTTCTATCGCAAGAGCAATCTTCCTGTTTATTGGATGAAAAACATTGAAGTTTTTACCGTTCAAGTTCTTGGTAGGATAGGTAATGCGATACCCGTTTCCGTTTAGTTTTGTATGGATGCCGATTGAGCCGAGATACACGCTGTTTTCTATGACTACACTTGCCATAGCCACGAGCCCGTTATTCGGCTTGATTGGCACGATTTGTACTTCCGTTATTTGCATATAAGTGCGGATTTACTCTTCTATCAACCTTGAGAAGCAAAGCGAAAAATCCGAGTAGATTACTTCGCTCTGTTTCGCTGAGTTCTTTCAACGACCAGTCCGTTTTTATTTCTTTTTCTTGTTGCTTTGCGGACATAAAAAAACCTGTAAGGTTGTGCCTTCAGGTTATTCCACAAGGGGTTTACAAAAGTTTGTAAACTTTCTATGTCTTCAAATACTTTTTGTTTATAGCCACGGATTTAGTAGAAACATCAAGAAAATCTTTGATTTTTGTATCTTGTGCGATGATGTTGTTTATCTTTTTGCCTGCTTGATAGACCTTATTTTCTGAAAGGTCCCGCATTTCTTCAAAAGAGTAGTTCCAATCTTCAAGAACTTCATCTTTAGCCCACACCTTGTGCGTATCTTTGAAGAGGGTCCGCATCAGTTTGTGAGGGTCGCTTTCTTCTTTAGTTGAGATGACAACGGGCACATCCATAAAGTACAGGGTTCTGCTTTCATCATCAAAACGTAGTTCACTCGTGTCATCAGTATCATTTGTAATCAGCTCTTTAGTGATAAAGGCGTGGACCCTCTGAGCGTAGCTTTTGAAATCCTTTACTTTGAACATCACAACATCGTCATCTGACTTTTCGCCTTTGCGTATCTTTTCCATTTCAACATAGACACCAATGAAGTTGAGCCACGTCCAATGAAAAGCAGGATACTGTTCGCTCTCTGCTTTTACCTCTGCTTTCAGCTCTTCAGGTTCAAAAACAAGTCGTTCAACAAGAGGTAATCGTTCCCACGCACCCCACGGCTCAACCTGCTCTTTTCGCTCAACCTTTCGTTCCTCTTCGTCTATGACTTCGTAAGTAGGCGAAAAGGTAAAGTTGCCGTAAATGTTGTGATTTTTCTTCTTGTTATCTACAAAGGGCTCAACTTCTTTTTCGTGTCCGCTTGCTTTCAAGTGTCGTGCTACATCAAAAAGGTCGCTATCAAAAGCGTAAAGCGGATTTGATGACAAAATACGTCCTTCCATACGGTCCTTCACTTCTTGGACCGCTCGTATGACGGGCTGATACTTCTCAGCGATTTCCTGTGTTTGCTTGATAATCGGTTCGTATTGTTTGATGACCTTTTCGGCAACAGGTATAAGTTTGTTTGCTGATTGTGTAAGCTCTTTCATTGCCTTTGTATTCATCATCTCGTAGGTCTTGCGTGCCACTTCTCGCTGAGCTTCCAGTGCTTCAATAAAAGGTTTGGTTTGTGTCATTTCACGGACTGTTCGTGTGTATTCGGCAAGACCACGAAAAAAGTCCCAACTGTCTTGTTGATTGATAAAGCTATTGAACTGTTGCTCTACAATCTTGAGAGCTTTTTCATTACTTCTTTCCATACCTCTTTATGATACTTTACTATAGTTTACATCATAAAAGACCGCCAATAAAGCGGTCGGTATGTTTTTTAGGTTATGCAATCTGTAATCCGAGTGTCGGAACAAGTCCTGAAAACTCAAGTTCACGCTTTACAGCTTTCCAATCAACAGTTCTAAACTCGGACAAAAGAGGGAGCATAGTAATAAACTCAGGTGTACCAGAGCAAAGACGGCGCTTAATAGTGCCGTCTTTTGCGGTTCGAACATTGAAATTATGCTCGTCACCCCACCTCACTATGTCAGACACTACTCCTAGCGGAGATGGCAAGGAAATACGCAGTTTTTTGTCCTTTAAGTAGAGGTTCGAACCAACCGACAAGAATAGATTTCTGCGCTCCTCTGGTGTGCCTTTCTCAAAGCGAGTACGCATATCCTTTGAGAGATTCAAATACGTTTCTGCTTTAACTCGAATCTCTTTTTCATCGGTCAGACGTGAAGCAAGAACTCGGTTTAGTTCTTCCTTTTCTTTTTCTAACTCTCCCTTCTTTGTCTTGTAAGTCTCATCATCGATTGAATCATTCAGTCGAATATCAAGGAGTTTCTTCATACGTGTATCAACTGCCTCTATCTCTTTCAATAGTCCCTCTGTGTTGGACTCTCGGACACCTTGTTCTTCACTCCCTATCTCATCAAGTGTCTCAAGTGCCCATTTATAGAACGGCTCACTGAGTGTGATTTCATCAAACTTATTCGCTAGTTCAGGAACCAAGTCATTCTCTTGAATGCTCTTCTGTGTACAGTTTGGGTCTACGCGCCACGTACAGTGGTAGTAAATATATCGGTGGATGTTCCCATTCTTTTGCATCTTCTTTTTCCTTTCTGCGGTTATCTTTGCACCACATTCGCCACACCGCATTGGTCCACGATAGAGGAATTCATTCTCTGGCTTAACGCTCTTTAGTGGTCGTGATGTCGGGCTTATTTTCGCCTGTATAGCGTCAAATTCAGCTTTTGTGAGCATGGGTTCATGTTTGCCGTCATACCAGTTACCACTGCCCTTAGGGTACTCAAAACGCCCATAATAGAATGGGTTGTGAATGTTCACATAGATGGTGCTCTGCGATATTTTCTGCCCTTTAGCGTTGCGCATGCCTAACTCATTCGTCGCATACTCCAGTGCCTGCTTTGGGTTATGTGTACCCGCAAGTATCAAATCAAAGATAGTGCGCATCATCGTAAAGCGCGGTTCATCTTTAATGATTTCCTTATCTCCTTTCTTCTTGAATGGATTGTGTGTGTAGCCAGTCACTGCGCCAGACGGCAACCATCCGCGCTCTGCTTTTCCTATAAGTCCGCGTCTGGTGTCTTTACTTAAGTCGAGCAAGAACTGATTAGCCATACCAAACTCAACCTGCATCATCAGCACGTTATCCGTTGGATGATAGTCACGCTCCACTGTAGCAATTCTCTGAATGACTCCTCGCTGTAGCAACCAACTCAATGTGCCACCATCTACAGGGTTGCGTGAGAGGCGGTTCAGTTTCCAACAGAGTATGCCGTTCGCTTCGCCTTTACTGATGCGTTCAATCATCTGAGTAAATCCCTCACGCCCTGGATTCTTTGCAGACTTCGATTCTTGGAATACGTCCACAATCTCAAAACCACGTTGCTTTGCCACATCCTCCAATACACGCAACTGGTCTGTGATTGACTCCATTTGTCTGTCCTCTGACTCTGAGGACTTACGAACATAGATGAAGTATTTGATGTTTGACTCTGAATTCATGTTCTATTGTTACCTATTAATCATCCAACCAAAAAAGGGACAACGATTGAGATGTGATCGCCAGACCAACACCGTCGTTGCCCCTTTTTGGGTTCAATATGCAATTAAAAACACATCTCATGGTGTTCTGGTCTGGCTCTCCAATTATAACATTGTGTTGCATATAGTGGCTTAGATTCTGTGGTTATTGTTTATCTTATTTTTTATAGTTATTACTTATCTGTATCAGCTTCCTGATAACCTCACTGGAGTGAATCTGATAACCCATATCCAACCTTTCTGCTATTCAATCCCATACTGCTGTGCAACCTTTATTTCTAACAGTTGTCCTAATAATTCTTTATATTGGGTCATGTCTGTACCATCGTCTTCAAAACGAACACACGTCTTTTCTAACTCTTTCGCGATTTCAACAGCACCTGCATGAGTTACCGATTCGTTCAAGATATTCTCTTCCAACCATTCTCTGGAAGGCAGGTCGCTAGGATGTAAGGAGTCAGAGAAGCTTTGCTTTCGCGGTTTCGGATCAGAACTTCTCTCAATATTCTTTCTGATAGGTACCAATGTTTTTATCTCTTTCCTGTGCCTTCTTCCACGATCAAAAAAGTCACGTATGATGTAACCTCCCTTGTCCAATCGTCCCAGTGAAGTCACCACTGTACTCGGTGCAACGCCAAGCACACGAGCTATTTCAGCATTACTCGCAAAACATTTTTTGAAACCTAAATTCTCGTACCAATACGCAACTGCATATACCAAACAATCAGTTTTCGTTAGCTTCTTGTCTTGTAGTATTTTGAAGGGAAACACGAGGAATTCGGGGTAGTATTCATTTTTTATATGAGTACTCATGACTCACTTTCTGCTATGCTATCAAGTACGAGACTGAATATAGTGTCGAGTAAGTCTTCTCCTCTGTTGTGCACTCTCTTGTATCGATAACCTACTTGCCCGCTCTTGCTGGTTCTCCCCTGCCAAGGTTTGATACCTGCTTCAAACAATAATGCGGCTACATCAAGATTGAATACGTCCACAGTAGCTCTGTGCGGATGTACACCCTTCATACAATTTAAGATTGTGAGTTTGCTACTCATAATTTCTAGTTACTTATAAGTTGCACGAATGATCCTCAAAACTAGAAGCGCTCGACTAAGCACCTCATCTTCTGTGAGCTTCGCACCGTAAACTTCTTCATATATGTGCTGGAACTCATCCAGTTTGTGTTGAGGAATATTCATAAAAGCACCAAGTCAAAGTGACGTTGGTGCTCAAAGTATTACTGTTTTTAGATACCCTGTTGTTCTTTTTAAGAATTTCTTAGAAATACAGGATTATGGCTTAATATCATTGCATTTTTCGACAAATTCTCTCATTTTTGTTGCTTTTCTTCGAATATCCACAAGCGTTAAATTAATGTTCTTCTTACTCAATTCACTTGAAACGGTAGTATCCCGAGCATCTTTACCTTCCTTATCCTGATATCTTTTGTAAATATCAAAGTCCCTCAGAAAGTTCTTTGCCATAGTTCTTCTATCCTTTGTATGCGTATCCGCATTTCGTAAATGTTCCCACTGCTCGTTGAAGAAGTTCTCAATCTCAACTCTAGTCATTCTCCTGTCAAAAGAAATCTCAACTGTTGATTGAGTTTCGGGATTAAAGGGATTCATTTGTATACCAGGATACTTACCTAACCCAACTGAGCGTTCAACAAAGAGATTCTCCTTGTCCTCCCTTTCAGTTTCTCGTGCAAATAGAGTTGAGTTTAATCTCATTATTAAATTTGTTGCAGTATCTCTTGCCACCTTAGTACCTAGTTCTTTTTCAACCCTAAATCCTTCCGTGCTTGCAAAAATCTTATCCAAGTAACCCGAAAGTTCTTTCTCATCATAAGGGAATCCCATTCTCCCACTGAAATTCTCCATGGGTCGTATACGTTCCCGATTCTTATGTGCAAAGTAACGAAGCTCCTCAGAGAAACTAACGAAATCCTGTCGTGCGATTAGCAAACGTAAAACTCCAAACTCATGGTATCTGCTAGTACGTACAGTGAAATCAAATTCCTCTCTCAATAATTCATCCATTCTGGAATACTATCAACAGAACGTCCAAGTGGACATAGTGAACTTCATGAACATCAGTTATGGTTTCGTATTAGAAAGTTAAGAAAGGGTCCTATTACAAATACACCCACCAGTATCATCACTGCAAAAACACCTCCCGATACATCAAAAAGAACTCCAAGAATCCCGACAAGTACTGCAACTACCAAATTAATTATCATATTGAATTTGACGTGTGCATACGTTGCCTTACATCAGCACTCTTACGCACAAGTATTTGGAAGTGCTTATCCATATAGATACTCTTATTATCCTCGATATCTTTAAATGACATTTTCTTAAGCTCCTCAAAGCCTCCTTGATATTCAATGAGTTCTTTCTTCTCGTAAGCACATCTGCTAACTCTCGGAAATAGCTCTATCATCTCCACCTTTGGACCACCAACAGGGCTACTTCCAGTAATAGCACTGAACTCTACATCGGCATCCTTTATGTCCTTCACTCCTCGCATTTTATATATACGTCTCCTGTTTCTGTAAATTGAATACAAAAAATCGTAATCGCACTGACTCTTTGAATAGCGATTAAAAATGGTGACGATTTTTTCTAAGACTTCCTTTTCGAACGTACCTGAATTTCGTACATTACTATATTCTGCATCCTCCATAATGATAATCACGAACGCTAATGCGGACTCCGTAAACGGATATATAGTTTTCTCATTTAGTAAACCTGTCGGCATTACTGCATTCAGCCAACCGTCCAGTAACTTGCTGTACATACCATCCGTTATAAAAGAAAAGATTCCCATGTATATTTGTTAACGCCAATAATCTACTACGTAGTGACATAAAAAGCCCACCACGTGAGCGGTAGCTAAGCTACCCACTGCCAGTTTCCCGACAGGACCGATTAAGTACTCCCACATGATGGGTTTTCAACACTTAATCGGTTTTAGACCATGCCACCCGCAAGCGAATGGTTTAGGTCTTTCTATTCAATTGTGCTGCAATTATATCTAAATATGGCGGAGTTGCCATGTGCTGCCCCGAGAGTAGAATACCAATATGACTGTGAAGAAACATAAAGGGAAAGATGGGAAGCATCTAAAGACTGTCACCGAGAAGATTTTCGAAAAATTCGTTGATGAATTAGAGGGAGACGAGAACCTCAATGAGGTTGCACCTCGACTCAAGAGAGTTCTCGATGACATCGACTCACTAAATGAAAACTCTATCCGAGCTGCTTTATTCATCCCAGAAAACAATGATAAAGATTAAGAAAATAACTATTCACGAATTCCGTGGCATTCGTGACATCACTCTTGAGCCAAATGAGGGAAACTTCGCAGCTTGTGGTCGCAACGGTACAGGCAAAAGCGGAATAGTCGACGCTATCGAATTTGGACTCACTGGTAATGTATCCCGACTCTCTGGAAGAGGAACTGGGGGTCTCTCAGTTAAACAGCATGGACCCCATGTAGATAGCAGAAACAAGCCTGATGAATCCTGGGTATTGATCGAAGTTTCTATACCATCTCTCAAAATTGAAGCTTCAATCAAACGATCAGTAAAAGATGCCGCATCGCCAACCATCACCCCCGATACTCAGGAGGTAAAGGAAGTCTTTGCTCACATTGCTCAGCACCCCGAGTTTGTTTTATCTAGAAGAGAGCTAATTCGCTATATATTATCTGAACCTGGTCAGCGCTCAAAAGAAGTGCAAGCATTGTTACGCTTAGAGGAGCTTGAAAAGGTTAGAAAGGCGCTTCAGAAAGTAGCAAATGAAAGTAAGAAAGAGTTGCCAAGTCTTGAACAAGCGCGCACCGACAGTGGAGAAAGATTGCGTTCTGCACTTAACATATCCCGACTAAACGAAAAAGACCTCTTAAAATCGGTAAACGACCAGCGTGCGGTCCTTGGGTTAAATCCCATCACGACTCTTGAAGCGAACACTTCCATAAAAGATGGTATGGCTTCAGGGACCTCTAGCCAACACAAACCGATTCCTATTGCCATACCTAAAGAGCAAGCTGCGTTGGACATGAAAACTTTGCGTAAGAGCATTACAAGTTTCGTCGACCAGATTGAATCAGGACTCGCAGACGACCCAGCATCAAAAATAGATGAGTTAAAAAAAGATAAACAGCTGCTTGAAAACCTTTCGCGCGAATCTTTATTACAGCAGGCTCTAGATTCATTCAACGGAGAAAATTGCCCCGTTTGCGACAAAGAGTGGGACGATCACGACTTTAGAGAACATCTAGCAGGCAAGCTGGCTAAACTCGAAGAGGTCAAAGAAAAGCGTGCGCAATTAGAAGTTGCTTTAAAACCCATCATTCAGTCCTTAGAAACTATGCGGACTGCAATTCAAAATGCAAAAGTTTATGGTCCGCGCTTTAAAAACCCAGTAGATGTGTCCTCATTAGAACAAAAAGGGGATGAATTAAAATCCGCAATCAAGAACTTACAGGATATAACACCCTTAGACGAAGCCGAGTCAGCGTTGCTAATAGTGAAATCAAACTTTTCGGCTGCAGAAAAGACAATTGCCGTCTTAGAAGCAGAGATTAAATCACTACCAGAACCATCAAAGCAGGATTCTGCGAAAGAATACCTCACGGTTGGTCAGGAACGTCTCGACACTTATCGCAATGACTCGCTGAAACTTAAAACCGCAAAAGAACGTGCAAAAATTGCAGAGGCAGTAAGCATTAAATACAATGAAGTCGTTACAAGAGAGCTTGATGAGATCTACAAACAGGTTGAAGAAAAGTTCGTAGAATACTATCGAAAAATAAACAGTGACGACGAAAGCGACTTCACTGCCAAGCTAAAGCCATCTATGGGCAAGCTTGGCTTTGATGTTGATTTTTATGGACGTGGCAAATTCCCTCCAGGCGCTTACCACAGCGAAGGACACCAGGATAGTATGGGCGTAGCGCTGTATCTAGCACTCATGCAACACTTGCTTGGTGACGCGTTTACCTTATCGGTCCTAGATGATGTTCTAATGTCTGTTGACGCAGGTCATCGCCGTGAAGTTTGTAAGTTATTACAAACGGCTTTTCCTAATACTCAATTCATATTCACAACCCATGACGATACGTGGCTGCGCCACATGAAAGCTATCGGGATGGTTAAATCTAAAGGATTAGTCCACTTCCGAACTTGGACAGTCGAAACTGGACCGTCTGAGTGGGACAGTAAAGATGTATGGACAGACATCGACGAGGCATTGGTAAAGAACGAAGTGAAGAAGGCATCCGCATACTTGCGTGAGTATCTCGAACATTTTGCAACTGAAGCTTGTGATCAGTTGCGAGCTAGAGTTGAATTTCATGGAGATGCTCAACTTACACTCGGGGAACTCCTCCCTAATGCCATTGAGGCATTGAGTGAATTGTATACAAAGGGGAAAGAAGCTGAAAACTCCTGGGGTAATAAAGACAACGTTAAGGACATAGCTGCCAAGGACAAACTCTTTAAAGCTGCGGTTGTTGCATCGCAAGCAGACCAGTGGCAGATCAATGCGGCAGTTCACTACAACTCATGGGCAAACCTTGATAAGAAAGACTTCGAGCCAGTGGTGGAAGCATTTAAAGAACTCCTTGAAGTCTTTGCGTGTAAGAAGTGTGAATCCCTACTTTATGTGTCGCCCGGTAAAGGACCTGTAAAGGAATCGTTGAGATGTCAATGTGGAGAAGTGAATATAAATCTAATCAAGAAAGACGAAAAAGGGTCATCAACGTAAATGAGGAATTAGCGCTCGTATTGGAAATCTCCCCTTTTCTCAAATCGCTTTTCTTGAATATATATGATAAGCAAATCGTAAAACAACTGTTCGTTTTTACCGTTCACCTCTTTAACTGAGATAGATTCTGGGTCATCATTCACCACCCGTTGAATACTGTATTCTCCCCAATTCACTGTACTATTTGCACCTTCGGGAATCTCTACACTTAAAGACCTGAGCAAAATTGGCATGAACGCTCTGTAAGGCATTTCTGCCTCTGGAGGTGTCCGCATTGCCTTTAGCACCCTAAGCTTATCGACAAAATCATCAAGGTTTGAGAAAGAATGTATAGCAATCTTGATTGCTATATCTAAAATCCAGTGAAACTCATTAATAAAAGGTCCCTGTCGGAAACCTCCCTTTCTTAACTCAACAAGTTGATACCTCGTCGCCTTGAGTAGCTCTCTTAAATTCATGATTTCGGCATCTACTGCCTTTATGAAAATGTGTTGTAAAAACAACTTTATGTATCCACTTTCTCCGATAGCCGCATCTAAGTCTGGGTTCTCATTCTTTATCTGTTTAACAATCCTATCAACCATATCTATAACGGCGCGCTTATTGTCAAAGTAATATGGACTTACTGTGAAGAACTTATCTAAGTAACCCGAGAAATCTGCCTTCTCTCCATATCGATGCAAATAAGTATGTCGAATATTCGCATAATCTGCTACCACAATGACTATGTCAAAACCAAACTTGTTTTCGCGTTCCTTCTCAAAATATGCGGAAAATATATTTAGAATTCTGAATATATGTTCAGGGTCAACTCTATCTAAATCATCGAGTATCAGTACACTCTTCCTATCTCCCTTCAAGTTCTTAATCTTGTTTTTGAGTAACTCACTAAGTGCATCGGTTTCTGTGATGTCTTTATCCTTCATCTGACGAATGAACTCCTCTATTTTTCCTTTTTCCCCTTTCTCTAGCTCATTCTTGTACTTAATGAAGTTGTCAGCTAAGCCAATAACTTCTTTGATTGGTCGTCCCAACTTAGGAATCAGAGAAGCACCCGCACTCAATACCTCAGTTACATGCTCCTTACCCCACAGATACAATAAGTTTTCCAGGTCAATGAAACTGTCAAAGTCCTTCTTGTCGAAAGTTACACCTTCCTTTTGCAGAAGTTCGACAAGAATATCGTACTTCATCAACTCGAATATGTCTTCGTTATTATGAATCTGGTAGTTTACAGGGAAAATATGAAAAGCCTCATAAGAAGCGTTCTCGTCATTAAAGAATTGCTTGAGGAAATAAGTTTTTCCAATCCCAAACTTCCCAGAAAAGAAAACGCGCGAGTCACCCGCAATTTCTAAACGCGACCCAAAATCTTCCTTCACCGATTCAACTGAAATTTGTATCTCTTCATCCATGAAAGTTATTCTACCAGAAGTGATACGAAAGCACTGGAAAATTTCTAGACCCTCTTCACCCACTGCCTTTTGCACTCGACCCCACACCCTACCCCCTCACGTCTTCGACGCTCGCCTCAGTGTTGTACTCTCGGGGGCGTTCGTTACACACCCCGTCTTATCTCTTTTTAAATAGTTGACGTAACGTTAGATAGTACGTATCCCCCATTAATTCGGTGCGAAGTAACCTCATAAAGTGGAGCCAGAAACAATAAGTCTTAATGCGTAACATTGGGCTTTTTTGTTTCTCTTTGAGAAAAGATTCGAAAAAAATATTAT
>MDTB01015211.1_pt1 | contig 14376 bp, 15 predicted proteins | sample 811161 | NCBI WGS metagenome assembly MDTB01 (sample SAMN05326650, study PRJNA326480) | marine metagenome | isolation source: seawater | place: Mediterranean Sea | collected 2009
TCATCGAACCCTTTGGGCAAAGACTTATTCAGGGAGATTGATGCGTACATACGCATCGGCTTTCACATTGGTAAGCCATTTACGCTGAGCATTTGCCTCAATTTCTTGGGCAATCAAGTTTTCTATTTCATCCCGTACTTCTTCAAGACGGCGGATGCCGGAGTTCTCAACTTTATCTGCTTTTAAAATGTAGACTGCGAGTTTACCCGATTTGCCTACACTCCCGTCAGGCTTACGCTCAAGTAATTCAACTTTAAAAGGCTGCGAAACATCCCCTTCTTTCAACTCAAAGGCTTGTTCGCGAATTTCCTGACTTCTGATTTCACGACTTGAAGTCATTACGCCCCAGTCGCCTCCATCCTCACGGTAAGGGCTTTGTCCTTGTTTTCTCGCTGCATCCTCAAATTTTTCACCCGCCGCCAAATCACCGCGTACTTTCCTTGCCTGTTGCATCAGAACAGATAGGGGTTCATCCGCAATAGGGGAGAACACAATTTCTTTAAGCCTAATTTTTTGGTCGGTTCGGAAACGGTATTCATTTTTTTTGTAAAATTCTTCTACCCGATCGGGGCTGACATCTTCCTTTAGACGACGGCGGGTGGCCATCATGTGCTGATAAATGATTTGTTCTCGAATACTGTCACGGTACTCCATTTGAGACATGCCCTTACTTCGCAAAACATCTCGAAAGAGGCGGCGATCCCCATTAAACTCTTGAATAAGTCGCTTGTTGTATTCCTGTTCGATATAGGAGTCTGGGATAGCCATACCTTTGTCATTGAAGGCATAAATGGAAAGCAGGCGATCAACTTTTCCATCCACAAATTCCGAAGCACGGTCTTTTTTCTCCATTGTGGTGAAATTCAACGAAGTCATCGCTCGGTCAATCTCTCCCCAAGTCACAATTTCATTATTCACTTTGGCTGCAACCCGGTTTATTTCAATGAGGTTATCCTGTGCCCAGAGAGAATGATTGAAGGTGATTACAGTGAGGAATACCGCCATGATACCCCGTTTTATTAGTGGTTTAATTCCCATGAATCAGTATCTTGAGGAATTGTATGATTTCATTCAACTTTAAAAGTGGTTTTTTCGCCTTAAGCCTTGGCAGGCGACCAACCATTCGATGATAACTGCGTTCTCCCGCGATGCCTTTCTTTGCCAAGCGAAGCATGAGTTCTGAACTTTTTGTTTCCACCATGTCAAAATTTGCCTGCTCGGCCAGGCAACGAATTCTGGACTCCTGGATGAGTGCAATAACTTCATCTGGAGGAGTGCCAAATCGATCATTGAGTTCTTCGTTGTAGGCATCTGCCTCTTCGAGAGTGGCAATCGAGGATATTTTCCGATATGCTTCTATCCGAAGTCGTGATTCAAGAATATAGGAGTCAGGTAAAAAGGAGGCTGCTTCTTGGTCGCAATCATTTTTAATTTTTCCATTTACAAGAAAATCGAGCCGGACAGAGGCAGCCGGGCGCAAACTGACTTCATCGCCTTTTAGTCTGGCCACACTTTCCTTGAGTAATTTGCAGTACATTTCAAATCCCACACCTGCCACATGACCACTCTGTTCACTCCCAAGTAAATTGCCGGCACCTCGAAGTTCCAGATCGCGTAGAGCAATACGGAAACCTGCACCAAAGTTGTTAATCTGCCTAATCGATGAGAGTCGTTTTCGTGCCTTGTCAGTTATCCCGATTGTCTGATTAACAAGGAGGTATGCGTATGCCTGTCTTTTGAATCGTCCAACCCGCCCCCTTAACTGATAGAGTTGCGAAAGGCCGAACTTATCAGCTCCTTCAATGATTATCGTATTACAGTTGGGGATATCAAGTCCTGACTCAATAATAGTTGTACAGACAAGAATGTCGTATTCACCTGCAACAAATTCAGTCATCACATGCTCGAGTTCATCTTCAGCCATTTGGCCATGACCCACCGCAATACGGAGTTTAGGGAAAAGTGCTTCGAGTTTACGGGCAACAGTGTAAATAGTTTTCACCCGATTATAAAGATAGAAAACCTGGCCTCCCCTGCGAACTTCGAGACCAATGGCTCTCTTAAGTAAATCATCAGTCCGTTGGACCACCTCTGTTCGAATGGGACGTCTATTTACAGGAGCAGTTTCAATTGCACTTAGAGATCGTGCTCCCACCATGGCAAAATAAAGAGTTCGTGGGATAGGAGTGGCACTTAGAGTGAGCACATCAATACTTGCCCGTATTTTTTTTATGGCTTCTTTGTGCTGCACTCCGAATCTTTGTTCTTCGTCAATGATCAGTAGCCCTAAGTTTTTGTAGCTTACATCCTGGCTTAATAGACGATGAGTCCCAATTAGGATATCAATACTACCGGATGCTGTTGCTTGGACTATTTTTCGCTGTTGGGATGGTGTGCGGAATCGACTCATCATTTCTATCGCAATCGGGAAGTCGGCCATTCGATCCCTGAAGTGATTAAGGTGTTGCTGGCAAAGAATCGTGGTTGGGCCAAGCATAGCTACTTGTTTACCATCCATAACTGCCTTGAATGCAGCACGCAGGGCAACCTCGGTTTTACCAAACCCAACATCGCCACAGATCAGCCGGTCCATAGGCTCGGCACTCTCCATATCAATTTTGACCTGATCAATAGCTTTTTGCTGATCAGGGGTTTCCGTAAAGGGAAAGGCATCCTCGAATTCCTTTTGCCATTGATCGTCCGGGGAATAAGCATATCCGTTATTAGCCTGACGGGTGGCTTGTAAACGTAAGAGGTCTGCAGCTAAGTCAAGAGCGGCTCGTTCGGCCTCTTTTTTTGTTTTAGCCCAAGCTTTGCCACCAAGCTTGGCTAATTTAGGCTTGGCTTTCTTTAAGCCCACATACCTTGACAGCAAATGTGACTCCTGCAGAGGTAGATGAAGGATGATTCCGTCGTCAAATTCAAGGGTGATGGCTTCTTCGGTAATTGAATCATCTTCAATTTTGCCCATTTGGCAAAAGCGGCATATTCCATGCTGGTGATGAACGAGATAATCGCCTTCTACAAGTTCTGAAAAATCGAGAGCCTGATCGACTTCTTTTCTTTGAACATGAGCTTTCCTTGACCGTATTGGCCGTCGGCTTCTTTCTCGCCCAAGTATTTCACGGCTCGTAGCAAGAAGAATCCCTTTCGACTGATCAGAGAGTAAACTTTTAAGGTTCTCTCCCGCAGATGGAGCAGGGCACAAAAAACCTTCGGATAGGCCAAGAGGGAGAAATCTAGGCGTAAGACGCTGCAGGGAAGATTCGTCTGAAATAATATCCTGAATCCGCTTCGTCTCAGAATTTGCCCCTGCCGTAATCACGACTTCGCAATTTTGTTCGTTTTGAATTTTGAGTAACTGAAATAGACGGCTTACCCGCCGCCCTTGTTCATTATGGAGCACTTTACTAAGGTCATTACCTGAAGGGTCGAAGCCGACTTGTTTGATCCAAGGATGAATAACCAATTCCTTCCTAACCGCATCCTTAAAAATTCCATTACCCGCATCAATTTCACTGAAGCCGAGATATGTGTTCATCTCGATTCTGCTACCTGACCAAAGTTCAGCCAAGGTAACTTTAGCGTGGGATACTTTGTCGGCTGAATGAAAGCAAAGAGGGAACTGTGAAGTCATTAGTTCCGGTTCCTGAAACACCCAGGTTGTTGGTTTTTTTATATAGTCGAATAATCCGCCCTCCTTTAAAGTTGATTCCTCCAGCTTACTGGAGGATATGCGAATCGATGGTACACTTCCTTCTGTTCGCTGACTGGTAGGATCGAAGGTCTTAATTTCTTCAATTTCATCTCCGAAAAAATCGATTCTGTAGGGATGGGTTGCATTGACTGGATAGACATCAATCAGACCTCCACGAACTGAAAACTGACCTGGTTCCTCACATAAGATTTCAGAAGCGTAATCTAGTTCTTCTGCCAATTTTTGCGTAAAAAGAGCAAAATCAACTTCCTGACCTGCACTAATCTTGAGTTCACTTGCCTGGCTTTCATTTAGTGCCAGACAGGGGGAACGGAGGGCTTCCGGGGTCGTAGCAATGACCAACCTCTCGTCCAGTGATTCTTCGTCGGCAAATTCAGTGAGTAAGGAAAGTACGCTTGCTCGCTCACAATTTCGGTCAAATGCGTCGGGATGGGTGCGAATAGGTGCTTCATCAAATAAATGAAAGTGGATATTAACCTGAGGAAATAATTGTTCACCAAACCCGGTTACATCTTCACCCCATGATTCGGCTTTGGTGATTGAATCTGAAACCAAAAAAATGCATCGATTTGAATCTGTAAGCCAAGAATTTACCGCTATACAGGCATGGGCAGATTCCGGAAGAGAAGGATAAAAAACAGCATTTGCCCGGGAGGGGAGAGTTATTCGTTTCACGATTTCTCTTTTTTTCGTTCATTTGATGAACCAGGCAACGCATCAAGGGCAATAAAAGCCGCATGACTCTCCGCTGCCTTTTTGCTTTTGCCTGAACCAACTCCATAAGAACTTCCATCAATGAGGATCTCTGCATCAAAATGCTTGTTGTGAGCCGGACCATTTTCATTGATAATTCGATACTTGATCTTGCTGTTTGGCTTATTCTCCTGCACCCACTCCTGCAGTTCACCCTTTGGGTTGTGATTGGGGATATTTTCTTCGATTTCTCCTTTTAATCGTGTAATCCACTCAATAATCAAGTTCCTTGCTGAATCAATGCCGCCATCCAGGTAAATAGCTCCAATCAGAGCTTCCATGGCATCCTCCAGGGTTGATTCACGCAGATGACCATTGATCTTTCTTTCCGATTGACTGAGGAGTATGTAATCGTGGATATTTATTTGTTGGGCTAGTGCACTGAGGGTTTTTCCACGAATCAGGCTAGCTCGCTGCTGGGTTAAATGGCCTTCATCCGAGTACGGAAACCTATGGTAAAGTTCATCGGTAAGAATAAAGCTTAATACGGAATCTCCTAAAAATTCCAGTCTTTGATTTGTGGGTGCAGAAGCTTGACTTTCATGGAAGGATGGATGGGTCAGCGCGAGGCAAAGTAAAGCTTTGTCCTTAAACTCATACACAATTTCTTTTTGAAACTGATTTAATTTTTCTTCTACACACACGAAACAGATTTAAATTTCCTATCAGGGTCGAGAGCCAAAAACAAATTTAGGGAGCAGGAAGAAATCGCTTGATTACTTCTTTTGTCAAAGCAGCGTAAGCCTGTGCACCAAGGCTTCTGGGGTCATACTCAAAAATAGTTTTTCCAAAACTCGGGGCTTCACTCAAGCGGACGGTCCGGGGAATTGCCGTACGAAAGACTTCATTCGGGTAGTGACTAGAGACCTCTTGCCAGACTTCATAGGAAAGGCGGGTACGGTTGTCGTACATCGTCATGACAATACCACCTAGTGAGAGACGCGGATTCGCCCCTGCCACCTTTAACTGATCTATGACTCCGACAATTTGCCCGAGCCCTTCTAATGCAAGGTATTCAGATTGCAGTGTGACCAAAAGATGGTCGGCAGCACAAAGTGAATTCATTGAAAGCAACCCGAGTGTCGGTGGACAATCCAAAAGAATGCAGCGTAACCCATATTCGTTTCGAAGACGGTCGATGGAAGAATGCAGTTTGGTTAGATAATTGGCTTGCGAACTAAGCTCGAGTTCCGCGGCAGCCAGATCCAGCTCAGAAGGCACAATCCATAAGTTCTGTCTACCGGATGAAATAACCCGACTGGAAAGGTCTTCGCCACGAAGAAGAGGTTCATAGACTCCGCCACCAGGGGTTTTATCCAAACCTAGAGAACTAGTGGCGTTGGCCTGTGGATCCATATCAATGATAAGGGTGGGGATTCCTTGATTACTCAATGCTGAGCCGAGGTTAACGGTTGTTGTGGTCTTACCGACACCTCCCTTTTGATTAGCAATGGCTAGTACAACTGCTGGCATGGTTCGCTAAAGTACCAATTATGAAGATTCTGTCGAGTGACAAAGAGGATAATTCATCAACAAGAAATAGCTTGGTGAGTCTTAGGGGTTTGGAAATACCCTGAAGTAATCTTCTTTTGTACATGATGCATAGATCATGCTTACATTTCGGCCTTTAACTTGGGCATAATCTTTAAATTCTGCCTCCCTTCGAAAGCCAGAAGCCTCAATGGTATGAACCAACATAATTTCTGAGCCCGCCGTTTCAATTGATATTTTATCTAATAATAAAACAGTAAAAGCACATTTCATAAGGAGGTGTAGAATAATACTGCAATATCGCCCAAAGTGAGCCGCATCATCAGATCTATCAGGATCTAAAAAAAAATAGGTCTTAGCCTGTAAATCTGTCCATTTAATATCGGTAAACCCAGCAATCCCTATAAGGGTGTCCGTATGGTCAAGACGAAGATGAACAGCTTGCGGATTTGGGTCAAGCAGGCTTGCTTTAATTGAAGTAAGAAAGCTATCTTCATCGACTCCGCTCAAGGGATGGTCAGGCAGTAACGAAGACGCCTTCTGACTTTGCCATGCAAAAAGTCTCCGGGGATCTTCGGTTTGCAAAGGTTTGATTCTATGCCCCTGAAAATTGATTTCCATTCCTTTAAGAACTTTATAATTCAGCGGTCCACCGATCGGTTTACTTGTTGGATTTGTGAACTTCTTAAAATCCATCTTAATTTAAGAATTCATTCAAAGATGAGATTACTTTTTCCTGCTCATCTTGTGTGAGTTCAGGATGCATGGGGATGCTAAGACATTGATTAAAATAAGTCTCAGCTCCCGGAAAATCATTTTCTGTATAACCGGACGCGTGATATGGGTGGCGATAGAGTGGAATATAGTGCACTTGCGTGATGATGTCCCGACTCTTCAGGAAATGATAAGCTTCATCCCGCATACCAGCCTCCATAAAGCGAATCACATACAAGTGCCAGGCGTGTCCATCAACACAAGGTGGGCGCTCAAGTTTCCCTGTAAAGGAATTGCTGGAGAAAGCATTATCGTATCTCTGGGCAAGGATATGCCTGGATTGAATGGATGCACCCAGACGGCTCAACTGCTCGATTCCAAGAGCTGCCTGTATATCGTTCAGGCGGAAATTCCACCCGAGGTCGATCTGTTCGTAGTACCACGGTCTTTCCTTGCTATGCTCAGTATCACGGGTGATGCCGTGTGAACGTAAAAGACCGGCTCTTTGAGAAAGATTCCTGGAGTTAGTAAGAATGGCTCCACCTTCTCCGCAACATATATGCTTAACTGGATGAAAACTGACGGTTGCCGCGTCTGTCCATTTACATGAACCACTGAATTCCTTGTCCCCTGCAGTATTTGTACTGAATGCCCCAGGCGAATGGGATGCATCCTCCACGACCCGAAAGCCATACTTCTGGCATAAATTATAAATATCTTCGAGCGGAGAAATTTTCCCTGCCAGAGAAACGGGGGAAACAACACGAGTGCCAGTTTTGTTTCCATCGCGGATGCTCGACATTACTTTTTCAAGAGAATTTAGATCAATAAGACCGTCCTCCTGGCCGACATCACAAAATCTAACCTCAGCCCCGAGGTATCGAAAAGCATTCGCGGTTGCGGCAAAAGTAATTGCGGGCACAATTCCCACCGAATCGGCATCTACTCCAATCGCTGCATAAGCAAGTTGCAGGGCTGATGTTCCACTAGAGCAAGCAATGGCATGATTAACTTGAAAGGATTCGGCCAAAGATTCTTCAAACTCTGGAACTTTTGGCCCTTGCGTGAGCCACGGTGATCCCAAAACTTCAGCAACCGCCTCTTTGTCCTTAGCATTTATTGATTGTTTAGAGTATGGAATCATTACGGTATTACCATTCTTTGAAATTTCGAGTGGATTCCAAGTCTATTATACTTTGATCTTTGCCTAAGAATTAAGTAAGGTTTGCTAGATATGAAAATTGTCGGCTCTGTAATTGCACGCCTTGGAAGTAAAAGACTCACCTACAAAAATATTTTACCCTATAAAGGGGAACCTCTAATTGTGCGTGCTTTAAGAAAATTAGTTAACTCTAAATTATTTGATGAAGTCGTACTTTCCACGGACAGCGAGCTCATTGCCCGCACATGCCTGGATATTGGTGGAGTTTCCTTACTTAATCGACCACCCGAGCTTTCTTCAGACGAAGTTCCATCTATCCCGGTTTTTCAGCATATCCTCCGAAATTTCCCATCAGACATTCACCTTAATTATAACTGCAATTTTCCTGAATGTGAAATCTCAGTATTTGAACAGTCTATTGAATTAACTGCGGAGCATGGAGAGTCTCTTTCTATACCTTACGCGGTTTGGTCACAGACTAAAGCAAAGCTTGAGAATTATGGAGACCCCATGGTTTTGCCTGCCCATCAATTCGAAACTTCAGCAGTACATCCAATAGATATTCATACCATGGAAGATCTCTTGCTGGCACATAAGGATAATCAAAAAAGTTTTGATTGGTAAAAAAAAACACTTTTGGAGTAAAGTTTCTTTAATATGATCCGATCTTACAAGCAAAGATCTTATAAATTTCATGGAAAATTCAAAATATTTAAACCTACGAATAGGGCTTGTAGCCCTCTTCTCCATTTTTCTGTTTACTCACCCATCTCACAGTTTTATAGAGACTAAAAGATTTGATGCCAAGGCCACCCCAAGGGCAAAATACTTGGCTAATTCAAGACCATCCACTCTTCGTTATGCTGACCCTATTGCTATTGCCGACCGTAGGGTGCTCCTTTCCCTTGCGATTATTCCCACTCCTGCAACACAGGCTCCGTTTGAGGAAAACGCAACGGCACCATCCAGTATTCCGCTAATAGCATATGAAAGTGATGAAATGCCTTCCTTGATTGATCCATCGGGCACTCAACCACCCGCATCAAATAATTTGCCTGAACCTCAGCCAATTTTGCCGGTAGCAGACCCGTTCAACGAAAGCACCCCTCCACTCAATCTTAATTCTACAGATGACTTGCTCAATTTATTTGAACAATCCAACCGTAACCGTGGAATGACCCCGGGTTACAATTCAATCCCTTTTATTCCACCTTTCACCAGTGCCCCAGACAACTTAAGAGTCGATTCGAAAGCATCCTACAAGAAAGTTAGAAAATGAAACTACCTGCAACCTTTATCATCATAGTGTTTATAATTGGGTCTGCCTATGGTCAGAATGCTGGGCTGGAAACAAAGACTATTGAGGATATGATGGAGCATATTGACGAACTCCTTAATGAAGTAGACCAGGCTAACGATTCCAAAAAATACAATGATCCATCTAAAACCCTACTTCTACCCACCAGCGATGACTTGGACCGACCCTTTCGTTACGAAAACGAATTGATGCCAGAGAATCTACAACCATCAATTGAAGATCCAGATCCCATCTTGCTCACTCCGCCCGCGGATAGACAACCAGTAATTAGCACCAGTTCACCCGTAAAGCCTTTATCACTACCGGCTTCTGCTCAATCAAGCCTCGACTACTCTAGTGCTTCGATTGACGATTTACTCCGTGAAGTTGAATCTTTGGAGTTACCTGAATTTGTTGCACCTATCCGGATGCCAACTGAAGGCATGGCAACCCCTCTTCCTTCACCCTCAAAGCAACCTGTTGTTTCTACTCCAGCAAAAGATGTCATCTTAAGTCCAATTCTTCAAAAAAATATGCCTTCGGAGGCTTCCGATATAGACATAGAACAATACACAGTCTTGGGCGAGACGATTGATTATGAGATGAAGGAAAAAATAAGGGAGGCGATCATGGCCACAAGAATGGCATCAGGTGGTAGCGATAACCCATTCGTGACAAGATCGGTATTTAAGGCAACCTCCTATTGTAATCGGGTATTGGGCCGATTAAATGGCCCGAACCACAAGCGCTACAGAAGAGATATTTTACTCTCCATGATTGGCATGCATGAGAAAAATCAGGCATGGGTCGATGCGGCCAAGAATTATGAACGGTTCGTCGAGGAGTTTGCAGCTAACGACTCGTATCCTTTCGAAGATCATGAAGATGCACCAGGAATTCCCGACTTAAAGGCTGATTTAGGTTCAACCGTTAAATTCCTTGAGGGCCTTAAGCGTGGTGCACCCACCATACCGGAAACACATATCCGCTTGGGTAAAATCTACCGATCTCTGGGAGCTCACAGGATGGCCTTGAATAAGTTTTATGATGCAATTAACGCAACCTTGACTCTGCCAAGGAATGAAGCTTTTGAATTGGCGGCGCGAAAAAAGGGTCAAACCTATCAAAGCAGAATGGACGCTGAGTCCAACCAAGCAATGTTCGAGATCGCAGAAACCTTCATGGATTCAGAAGATTATGATAATGCCATTAAGTTTTTCGATCGCCTTTGGAGACTCGATCAACTCAATGATCCCGATCGGGCAGTTGTGAGATTCAAGCAAGGCTTAGCACATTATCGAAGGGCGAGAGAAAGCCTTCGTGAAAAAGAAAGGATTGACCGACTTTCTCCTGAAAAACGAATGTTACAGGAAGCCAATTATGAAGAAACCCCTCGGGCTGATTTTGCAAAAGTAAAAGAAGTACTTCGAGGATACCAAAAGTTATATCCAAATAGTCCGTATGTTCCGGAATCTCACTATTTACTTGCCTTAACCTTTGAGCAACTCAATCAGGATGAGGAGTCAATCCGTCAACTTCTTGCTTTGCTTAAAGAAGCTGACTTCAATCCTGAAAAATCCTTACCGGCAGAAGAGGCTCGTACCATCCGGGACCGAGATTATGCCAAAATTAGGCAAATGCAGGGAATCTGGAATTTCTGGAAAAAGAAAACTGGAAATTATTTGGCCAACAAGTTCTTTGAAAATGCAGAGTATTTTAATGCTTATCGTATTTACACAGCACTTAAGGAGATTGACCCCAGTCCTTCATGGCAGGTACCCGTTCTTTACCAAATCGCCCTGTGCCAGGAAAAGCTAGGGAATTATGTTCAGGCTACTGAGACCTATTCATCAATTGAAGAGTATGTGACTTCAGTTAAAGAGGGCAGGGAAGGCTTAGCCAACAGTGAATACTTAAACTTTGTTTTCGGAATGGCTAAATGGAGACGCGAACAGTTGGAGGATACCCGTGCTATAAGGCAAGCCGTCAATCGGTATGGAATCTATAGATTACCCGAGAAAAAACTTGAAGGTTTGCAGTAAATAGATTTCCATTTCATACTACCCTTAAATGGAACCTAAAGAAGTACTCATCAATCACTTAGACCTGTGCCAAGGAGTCTACAAAGTTTTACTCGAAGAAAATACTTGGTTGAAAACGAAGAAAACTTCACCCAGTTCGGCTATTTTGAACCAGAAAAAAAAGATGCTCCCCTTACTTGAGGAATCATTACAAAGCTTAAAACGGCTCAAGCCGGAATTCTTTTCACCTTTTGACAATACTAAAAAATTGGTTAACGACTCACATTCCAAACTACTGCAAATCTTTTATCTGGATAGAGAAAACGAAGAACTGTTACTCAAAGTAGGACAAAGCACGGAGAGACAAACTTTTAATCGTTTTGATACTCCTCCTGAAGAAATTGATAAGATTCACAATCGAACCGAAGACGACAAAGACCCAAAATAAATGCGTTCTGCTGGACTTTTGGATGAATTAATGGCGGAAGGAGAGGGATTCGAACCCCCGGAACCGTTTCCGGTTCAGCGGTTTTCAAGACCGCCGCATTCGACCACTCTGCCATCCTTCCAATCGAATTAAATTTGATATAACTTTCTGTGCAAAGAGACAAGTTTCAATCTGTAGAATTGAAAGGTAGTCCCATGCATCATTTTTTTCGTAAATCTACTTGATATTTCACCACCGAATCCAAATCTAATGATTTATCGAAATTAAAAGTAAACAGTTTGGCATCATCTTTTTGCAGAGCCATAATTGATTTGGATCGCGCTATCTCCAGACCACTGGCATTGAGTGCTTTTACCAAAAGTTCACCTTCGGTTTCATTTTCTGAAATAAGATAAATCTCAACTGCGCCATCAGTCACACTCGATGTGGTCATCGCAATTCCTTTATCAATAAGTTCAATCGAAAGCGTTACGGGTACATCTTTTTCAGTACAGGAAGTTTGCCCGATGAAGGCTAAAATAAAAATTGGAAGCAAACTCGATAGTATGGATCTCATGGGTTATTATAGATTAAATTCTATTCTTTAGTATAATGAAAAAAATTTCAAGCATCTTGAGCAGTGTTAGCTTGTGGAATCTGATGATGAAGGGAAAATATCGTAACTCCCCATCCTCCATTGGTTTGATCTCCGTTCCAGAAATCCCTTACCGAGGAGTTCCCTTTCAGTTTAGCATGAACAATATCGCGTAGCGTACCTATTCCTTTGCCGTGAATAATTCTTGCCTCATATATGTTTGATAAATTACAGGAATAAATAAATTCCTCGATAAGTACAGGTACATCCTTCGGTGAAAAATGATGAAGATCCAAAACTCCATTATTTTTAATCTCCAGAGGTTCAGTCATTACTTTTATTACTCACCGATCTCTTGGGAAAGGATGCTTAGCCTTACCTTCTGTAATCGAATGCATAACTCCGTTAAAATCTTTCTCAGGATCCTGAGTGGACTTAATAATTGTGACGGGGTGGGTTATTTCTTTTGGAACTTTGGTCACTATCGTTTCTGCTTGAATATCCTCCTCTGCACCATCCTTTTCATGTTCCGGTATTTCGGGCATTTTATAATCTACTAGTTCACAGCTTGTGATAAGAAGTAAGGAAGGAAGTACGATGAGCTTAATCATTGGGTATATTCTTTGTACAAATGAATAAAACCGTCAAGAAAAGGAATAAAGTACAGCATCAATTTGACAAAATGATTTGTATTACTTGAATCTAAGAATGCCTACCTTTATACTAGAAACAAATCTCAAGAAAATAGCATCCAAGTTGGAATCAAGTATGCATGATAAGATCAGGAATCTTGTAGCCTCAATCACAGGTAAATCGGATGACTTTGTACTTACGGTCTTAAAGGCAGGCATCGCAATGAAATTTGGGCCAACAGATGAACCTTGTGCTTATTGTGAAATTAAGAGTGTCGGGGCACTTTCACCCGAGAACACCCAAGAGTTAAGCAGTCTTTTATGTGTTCAGATTTCGAAAGATTTGAAAATTGATCCTACTAGAATTTATTTAGAATTCCAAGAATCCGCTGGTCATATGTGGGGATGGAATGGTCGAACCTTTGCTCGCTGAGCAGTATCCAGCCCATCCATTGGAACCTTTAGATTCAAAACAATTTTTCAGCTTTTGTGACAACTGTTCCTAATTCATCCCGTGACCGACTCCCCGTGTTGTTACGCGGAGCGTGGTTTGGAATGAATAGGGCACTGAGGATACGCTTGAAGCATTCAGGTATCACCACCGCTCAGTATACAGTCTTACGATGCTTAAACGAAAATAAAGGTTTAAACCAAGTTAAATTAGCCCGCCTGATTTCAACTAATGCAAATAACAGCAGTTCGCTAATTAAACGACTTAATAAACAGGGACTTATTAGAAAGAAAACAATCCTGAACGATCGTCGTAATTCCATCATTGAAATGACTCCCAAAGGCGAATCTCTTTTTCGCAATGCAGAAAAATTGGCCACCTCCCTCCAGACCGATATCCTCAATCTCTTACCTCCGAATTCTGAAGAACAACTGTTTTATTTACTATCCAAGTGTTCAGAAAATCTGAATGAGTAAACTATGAAGAAACGGTCTACGGCAGAAAAAAGTAGGGCGATTCCTTTCAAAACTTAGAGAATTAAATTAAGAATGTTCTTAGTTGTGGAAATGGCGGTGGCGAAAAGTGAGCTAGAACTTTTCAGCATGATTCCTGATTTCGCTGACTCGATTTGCTTATCAATGCGAGCTTCATCCAGCATCAAGTTTTCAAAAGAATCAGCGGCCATAATCTGATTCTCAATATGAGCACTCGCGAATTCAAGTTTGGAGAGATTGGACCCAATTGTTCCCATCTGAACGGTTACACTCGCCATCTCATTCTCCAGTAATTGGAGAGCTTCGACCGCGGCATTGGCACTATCGAGATTGGAGTTTTCTAAAGACTGACCAACACCTACCAGGGTCAAGTTAAGTGAAGATCCGTCTCCAACTTGCACTTGATGGGAAGTTTCCTGATTGCCACCTGAATTGGAATCTTCACTTGCAAACTCCCAAGTAATGCCTCTATCTGAAATGATAAACCACATCCAATTACCACTGGCTTTATTTATGTCAGAACCAGATAAAGGTCTATCTCTTGGGTTATTTGGGTCTTCCGCCCTAACCTGTGAATTATTTTGTGAAATTCCAAAAGTATCGAGGACTTGCCCCTCGTCA
>MDTB01082652.1_pt1 | contig 14376 bp, 13 predicted proteins | sample 811161 | NCBI WGS metagenome assembly MDTB01 (sample SAMN05326650, study PRJNA326480) | marine metagenome | isolation source: seawater | place: Mediterranean Sea | collected 2009
AGAGTGACGTGCCCGAGTGGATTCGAATCTCTGACCTTTTCCTCCAGAGGAAGTTGCTCTTTTAGAGAGATCAATAAGAGCAATTCTGCTAGCTCGGATCCAGCCGGTTTTAAAGACAAAGGCCTTGAAATGAGGCATTAATTCTGAGGTAATCGAAAGAAGTGTCATGAAGGAGAATAAAGGTGAAACTCAAATCACTACTCAGAATTTCATCCGTTTTAGGTCTATTAGTTTGGTCAACCGTTGGGCATGCTGAAACGCGAATTACATACAAGTCGGCAAAATCGACTTCGTCTTATTATCAGATGGGTGTCGAGTTATCTGAGGCGGTCAAGAATGGGACTAACTCTGATATCACAATGACGTTGGAGGAAAGCCAAGGTTCCGTCCAAAATGTTATGGAGGTAAAAGGTCGGACCAATAACTATGTATTCACAACCCCGCCCGTGCTCATCAAACTTGCTCAAGGTGGCAAGGCAATGTTCAAGGATAAGGGACATCCTCGTTTCAACGAAGTGCGAGCTTTATTCCCAATCCCTTCATTAACTATGCATTTTGTGATGTCAGATAAAAGTGGTGTGACAGACTTTGCGGGTATGGAAGGGAAAACTATTCTCCTAGGTAAAGGTTCATTTGGGGCGAAAGAGGGGGCCAAGTATCTGAATTTATTCGGCCTTGAAGGAAAGGTAAAGTTGGCCGAGGTTGAACTTTCTAACGCCGTACCAGCTTTGAAGAACGGGCAAATCGATGGGTTCGTAACCGCAGGGTCATATCCAGCGCCCAATGTTATCGAGGCGGCAGCTTCGGCCGGTGTAAATGTCTTGTCCTTGACTGATGATCAAATCAAGGCGTCTAAGCGTACAAAGCTTCTTATTCCGGCGGGGACTTATTCTGGCCAGATAAGTGATGTTCAAACAACTTCGTTACCTGTGGTCGCTTTCACAACCACGGATATGAGTGACGATGTCGCATATACGCTGACAAAAGCCTACTGGGAAAACAAGAAGTCACTAGGCGCGGCGGCTAAATGGTGGGACGGTGTAAGCCTTGAAATGCTGTCGAATATACTGACTGAGATTCATCCTGGAGCAAAGCGTTATTATAAAGAAGTAGGTGCTACGCTTGCTGATCATCACTGAGGATAAGCGAATGCGCTCGGCACTGCCGAGCGTAATTTTCCAATGAATAAAGATAGTGGCGGTAATCAATTCTGGCTCGCAACAGGGCTGATTTCCGTAACTTTTCATGTGTATCTTATTTTTTCTGGGCTCACTCCGAGTCTGATCTCAAGACCATCACATTTGCTCGTGGCGCTCCCATGGATTTTCTTGGTTACTCGGGCTTCCTTTCTACTGTCCGTGAGAGACGTTGTCTGGTTTTGTGTAGCCTCTATTGCTTGCTTTTATTTAGTGATGCACGAGTCAGAGTTGTCCGATCAATACGGGTTTCTTGAGGGATATATTCAATATTCCATAGCATTTATATTGATCCTAACTGTGCTTGAAATGGCAAGGCGAACAGTGGGTTTGCCTTTGCCGGCAGTTACTGCTTTATTTTTGTCATATGGGTTTTTTGGCGATCTAATCCCCGGTGAATTTGGTCATGGTGGGATTCCGGTAGGAAGCTTCTTGGGCACACTCGTCATCACGGAGGGAGGCTTGTGGGGTCCATTAACCGGGGTTTCTGTTTCCATCATTTCTATTTTCTTAATCTTCGGAGCAATTTTAAATGCAGGCGAAGCGGGGCGCGGATTCATGAACCTTGCGGTTGCGTCTGCTGGCAACCTGAAGGGTGGTGCGGCTAAAGTATCTGTAATTTCATCCGCTCTATTTGGATCAATTTCCGGATCCGCTTCGGCAAATGTTGCGTCAACAGGAATGGTAACGCTACCCACTATGCAACGGTTGGGTTATCCAAAGAGGGTCGCAGCAGCAGTTGAGGCTGTAGCATCGACGGGCGGGCAGATTATGCCGCCGCTGATGGGCGCAGGCGCATTTATTATGGTCGAGCTAACAGGGGTCCCATACACGGAGGTTATCCTTGCAGCATCGATACCTGCGCTTTTGTACTTTTACACCGTATGGATTGGCGTAAACCGGTATGCCGACTTATTCGATCTTAAGCCTGTGGATGCGTCTGACCAGCCGAAAAAAGCAGAAGTTTTGATTACGGTTGCTTTTTTTCTAGTGCCTTTCGCGATTTTACTGTGGCTAATGTTTAGTGGATACACTCCTCAGTATGCGGCGGCTTTCGCGGCAGTTGTTGCTGCTTGCTTATTGTTTTTTGGATCGGATGCAAGGCTGGATATCAGTCGAGGCGTTGCTCGATTAAGCCACGCTATTGTAACTTCAGGTCGTCAGATTTCGATGATTGCATCTATTATCTTATGTGCCTCATTGATCGTTGGTGTACTGGCCATCACTGGTCTTGGTGTAAAAATTACGTCGCTTATTTTATCTGTTTCTGGAGATAGCCTTTACCTGACGTTGGCACTTACCGCGATTGCTTGTCTGTTCTTGGGTATGGAGGTTCCCACAACCGCAGCGTACGTGATTTGTGTTTCTGTTGCTGGGCCGGCATTAATTGATCGCGGTCTTGATCCGCTCTTGGTTCATTTGTTTGTTTTTTGGTACGCATTACTATCGACGATCACTCCACCCGTCTGTGGAGGTGTTTTCATTGCTGCCGGAATGATTGAAGAAAATTGGTTAAAAGTTGCTATATCCGCGATGGCGATAGGTGTTGGGCTTTACATCATCCCTATCGGAATGGTTACTCATCCTGAGATCATTGCTTTAGATGACCTACTCTACGCACTTATTTTTTCGATAAAAATCGCTGTGGGAATTACCGTATGCTCATACGGTTTAATTAGCAGGCGCAAGTTTGTTGGGCGACTTGCTCTTGTGATCGTTGGCTTAGCGATCCTCTTCATAAGATAAATTGCGTCGTTACAAGGTTAATATGCCGGCGCGCCCGAGAGGGTTCGAACCACTGACCTCTGCCTCCAGAGGAAATTGCTCTTTGAGAAAACTCAATCATTGCAATATTTCTAGATCCAGAATTTAGCCTTGTGCATGGTTTGTCATCGAAGGCTAATGACTACCTGATTCGTAAAATGAATGAAAACGCTGGAATCGCCGCAATTACTGGCCTGACGTTCGCTGAATTTGCCGGACCGCGAATAACCTATCAGGACTGAATACGGCCTATTGATTGTTTGGGGGATTTCCATAGTTCAAAAGAGTGAGTCGTGGGACTCGGGTGTGTTTCAGTTTCCGAATGATGCCAAGTACGGCCTAATTCTAATGTCGCTCGTAATCGTGACGATCGCCGACCTAGTCCATCCATATGCAGTCAGGTGTCCGCATAGGCTGTTCACATAGGCTCAGATTCCGAGAGTGGTTTGATCAATAGCGCTTGTGAAGTCACCCAACTCATTGATTAAAAATCTGAGTCGATCACCGCTTGAAGGCGCCAGGTTGACGGAAGACGAATTGCGTATACACGGAATAGGCGCATTAGCCAATGGAGATAGGATTACAACTTGATTGTAAATATTAACCTTATGGGCCTCGGTATTGTTTTGAATTCAAGTTAGTTTTCACTGCGGTAAATTCCCAGTTTTTGATTGGAGATTTATCGCTTCGATCTTCGAATAAACGGATCCTGATACGCGACGAGCGAGACACCAAATAGGGCGGCTATTAGAAAATGTCCGGACTGAAAAGACCCAGTCAATATGTAGGACGAACTGAGAAGCGATGGCCCGAGTAGACCGCCAGCATAGAATAATATCTGGACGCCAGCCGTCATCTCAATAACGCCCATCGAGCGATTTTTTTGCATATTGCCTGCTCTCGTAACTTCAGACAAAAGTAACCCACTCCAGCTCATGGCAATGAATCCGAGGGACGCACTGAATAACAGCAAAAGAATCAAGTTTGGGTGCTTTGGCAGTAGGCCCATAAAGATACAACATAAACAGGAGAACAATAGCTGAAGTGTCAAAACAGACTTCGCACCTATTTTATCAGCTATGTAACCCCAAAAAACTCGACCAAATATGCCAAAACTCATTACCACCAGGAATAATTGAGTTGCCAAAGATGCTCCTAAATCGAGCTGATCCCAAACCCAAACCACGAAGATAGCCATGATTCCGTATTGCCCCAAGGCAAATACCAGAGATGCTAATGCAAGTCGTTTGCCCAACGGATGTCGGAGAAATACAAAAAGACCGGAAATAGGAAGAAGCTCTCGGTAGCTAAAATGTTCATTTCGGACATTAATAGATTTTGGTTCGCCACTCTTAATTGAATAGCCCGTCAAAAGCATGGCGACCACTAAAAATAATATAGATGTTAATGCGAGATGCCAGCCGAAATGATTGGATAGAAAGGGTAGGGCTAATCCCGCCCCACCCGCACCGATAGACACAGAAGATTGCTTTACAGAAAATAAAAAGTTACTTCTTCTCGTATCGCCCAAATCTGAAATGATTTGTGAGCCAACGGGTGTCACCAAAGAATAAGCTAATCCAATAAAAAACCCGGCTAACAGAAATAAAGTTATCTCTTTAATGAAGATGAGGCCAGTAATGCCTATGGCGAGAAGCCAGAGCGATAATATCGCTCCGGTAATTGCCCCGATTCGTTTTAGTAAGACCATCATGACTCCGGAGCAGATTAGCGCCGAAATGACAATCCAGGATACAAAGAATCCAATTAGCCCTTTTAAAAGGGGTAACTCTTGAGATATCCAGGGGGTTAAAACAGGAACCGCTTGAATGCTAAAGATCAGTAAAGCCTGGTAGCAGACTGCGAAGACAAATTCTCTGCGGCCAAATTTTTTCTTAGTTATCGATGACAGTTTAGGATGGCCTCAGTAACTCAAATATGTCCCCAGCTGTCATATAGTCCATGTAACCACATCGACTCGGGATTTTCGCTTTTGCAGTATCAAATCGACCATCACTTAATAAATAATCGGGATCAATATAAACGCTGATTACTTGTCCTACAGTCCACCAACTATGGGTTAGTTTTCCGTCAAGGTCTTTCAACTGAACAATGCTAACGACTCTGCATTCGAGAGAGGCCGGGGACATTGCTACTCTTGGCGCAGCAACGATATTCGAGTCCGCGCTGGCTATATCTGCATAATCGAATTCACTATCTTCAAAGTCTAAAGCCTTCGCTGAAAGATTCATCTTTTCCAAAAGATCATGTGACACTACATTGAAAACAAATTCACCAGTTTCTTTACAGTTACGGAGAGAATCTTTAACTCCGGTGCTAGTGAAACCAACCATATTTGGATCTGAAGAGACTGCTCCAAAAAAACTATAAGGCGCTATATTTGGTTTTCCAGATTTAGATAGCGTTGAGATCCATCCGATCGGTCTCGGGGCGACGATTGCTTTAAATGGATCATATGGTAGAACGTCCCGAATGTTCTCAATTGGGATGTGCAAGTTGATTCTCCTTAGCTACTTTAAAGGCGTCGTCCGCAACGACTTGGCAGCGCTTCATAAGTCGCTGCTCTTCTGGCGTATAGTCTGGAACTGCGTTGTGCAAAGTTCTGATGTTGTCAAAAAATAGAACATCTTTTTCTGACCATTTAAAACTGTGCATGAATTCTTCATTAAGCTGGTGCTCAAATAAAAAGTCTAATAGCTCATTACTTTCTGCATCACCAAGGCCGAGAATTCGTGTTGCATACCCTGGGTTACAATATAAAACCTTTCGTCGGGAGATCGGATGCCTTAAAACGATAGGGTGAGTTACGGGAGGCTTCTTCGCTCTTTGTGCAGCGGTTAGTGGTGGGCGATCAGATCCCGGCTTGGTTCGCATCATTTCCCAGAATTTGTTGAAGTCGTGCTCGGCGGACAACTGTGTCACCGTCTTTTTAATAGAAGAAGGAAGGGTTTCATAGGCAAGTGCCATATCGCAGAATTGAGTATCCCCTAGTGGTCGACCATCTCTAAAGGGGATTTTCATGCCATAGAGCATATTTGCAAGCGCTATCGGATTTGAATAAGACATGTCTGTATGCCAGCCTTGGCCCGCATCCGAAAATCCGATTTTCTTCCCGTTTTTAATAATGTTGGATAGGGTCATAACCTGCGGAAAGGGATCCCGCAGATTATCATTTGCCACATTAACCTCCAACGAACCGAATTTAGAGGCGAACATGATCATGTCTTGTTCTTCCAGTTTTTGCTTGGGAAATCGCAGAAATCCGTAGTAGGCAAGAGCGTGCTTTATAAGCTCTAACTGAACGTCTGATATAGGTTTTGATATATCAAAACCTTCAATCGTCGCTCCTAAAACGGAGTTGTAAGGAAAGATTTTCATGAAAAAATCCTCATCTCATTAATCACTCATTAGGAAAGGTACTTTTAATGTATGTGCAAGATCCCGGAGTTGCTGGACAAGTGAGTTTGCTATAGGAATCCCCTTTTGCAGTCTGTCTGCCATGACTCGTTGTTCAATTTCCCCAGGTAGCATCACCGGTTTTGAGCTGTCTATAGACTCGACCGCGTGCATTGCTGCTACAACTTCATTTACTGACATGGTGAAATCAGAAAACTCACCAAAATTAGACGGATCAATTGCCAAAATGAAATGACCAATGTTATCTCTGCCGAGAGGGTTTCTTCTTTGATCACTTGGCAGGATTGAACGACCAGAAAAAGAACCCCCAGATAAACAGCCAGCGAAAAAGTGAGTCATTAGGCTAAGGCCATACCCTTTATGGCTGCCCATTGAGAGTTTGGATCCTAATGGGGTAATGCCTCCTCCTAGTCTTCCATAAACTATATCCTCTGCCACTGACGGATCCGTTACGTAATGACCCTCGGAGTCGACTACCCAGCCTTCTGGAATGGGTTTGTTTTGATATTTAAATACACGGATCCTGTTCCCCGCTACAGACGCCGTAGCAATATCGAATACTATCGGATCTCGTTCAATTCTGGGCACTCCATAAGCTAGTGGGTTAGTACCAAGAACTGGTTCTACTCCACCGGGCGGGACAACGCACACAACCTTGGTAGAGGTTGTTACAAAGGACAAAAGTCCAGCGCTTGAGATTTTATGAGCATAGAATCCTGCGGCCCCAAAATGATGGGAGTTCGTCACAGTTATGGCAGCTACACCACTCGATTTAGCTATACGAGCAGCCTCATCGCAAGCCATACTAGCGCCAAGGAAGCCGAAGTTTCCACCGCCATCAATTACGGCGGAAGAGACGCCAGTTTTAACAATTTTGGGACAACCATTAACATTCAGCGCCCCTTCTTGAAGCCATTTGTAATAAAGGGGTAACAAGGCTATCCCGTGGGAGTCGACTCCTCTTAGGTCCGCATACAACATCCCGATTGCGATTAAATCAACTTGGGAATCGATAATACCGAAGCCCGATAACATTAAGTGTATTTGTTCATCTACAAGATTGACATCATATGTCACAGGTTACTTCCTTCTTTCACAAACATATTTGAAAGTGACCCCAGGCCCTGAACTTCCACAGTAACGATGTCTCCGTTGCCCAAATATCGGGGTGGTTGCATGAAGTGACCTACTCCTTGAGGTGTTCCCGTACAGAGAATAGAGCCGGGTTCAAGAGTCATGAATTGTGAAATATAAGAAATTATAGATTTGATCGAAAAAATCATGAGGTCCGTCGACGATTCTTGAACTAAGTGGCTATTCAAGTAACAGCGGATCGAAAGATTTTGACAATCTTCAATCTCATCTGTTGTCACTAGCCATGGCCCAGATGGGCAAAATCCATCCATGCTTTTTGCAAAAGATGTTTGGGCGGGGCCCAAGTCAAACTGGAATTCCCGAGCAGACACATCGTTGATGTTTGTGAAGCCAGCAACATAATCTAAGGCCTCAGATTCGGGCACTTTAGATGCTCGTTTTCCGATGACTACCCCTAATTCAGCCTCCCAGTCCGCTTTGGCTACCGATTTTGGAATTATAATTTTCTGATTCGCTCCACTAAGAGAATTTGGATGCTTGAAAAATAATTTTGGTCGATCAGTGGTTTGGAGATTCCCTTCACCAACATGATCTTTATAATTTCGACCAATTCCGATAATCGGACCGGTGATGGGAGGAAGATACTGAAACTTTGATTCAGGCTCGCCTTTTAGCGCAATTAATTCGGTTCGAATGTGACTTTGTAATTGCTTATCCATCGCAATCTTAAGGATACGATCTTTGTTATCGCTATCAGATTGTGATTCCAAAGGAACAGATGAGCGTATTAGGTGTTCTACCAGATAAATAGAATCATTATGAAAAACAGCGATTGCGGGTTCTTTTTTATTTTGCACTCTACATAAACGCATTAATTGTTATCCTACATCCTATCAGGCAGCCAGGTGACCAATTCGGGCACCGCTACGAATAAACAAATAATTAATATTTCTACGACTACGAAAGGCCAGGAAAATTGGAAGACGCGCTTAGTATTAACTCCAGTCGCACCGGCGGCGATAAAAACATTTAAGCCCATCGGTGGAGTGATCAACCCTATTTCAGCCGTCTTTACTATTAATATACCGAGCCAGATACCGTCGAAGCCAAGGTTCGTCAATAACTCATAGGTGATAGGGACGGTTAAAAGAAGGATCGCAAACTGATCCATAAACATACCGAGGATGATATAGAAAACTATTACCGTAATTAAAACCCATAAAGGAGTTAAGCCAGAATTTGAAATCCACTCTAGCAATGATGGAATGGTTTGTGACAATGTAATGAAGTGCCCGAAAATCAAAGCGCCAAAGATTATAGTGACGATCATGCAAGTGTTTTTCAGGGTATTACCCAGAGCAACTGTTAGCCCTTTAAAGTTAATTCGATACATCAGGCTACAAATAATTAATGCACCTAAAGCTCCAATGGCGCCTACCTCGGTAGGAGTGGCGAGGCCGCTATAAAGGCTAAATAAAACTCCGACAATTAGAATCAAGATGGGCCAGATGTTGCCAGTTGTGGCTTTTTCATCGTTCGTCGTTGTTTTGACGTTTTCAATAGCAGGAGCGAGGTCAGGTTTGAAGACTATCGAAATATAAATAGTAAGAATGTATCCCAGCGCGGTAATTAAACCTGGGATAACTCCGGCAAGGAACAACTTACCTACAGATTCCTCAGTAATAATTCCGTACACAACTAGTGCGATTGATGGTGGTATGAGGATCGATAAGGTACCTGTAATACTTATAGTAGCAACGCTAAACCCATCTATGTAGCCAAGTTTTTTCATCGTGGGATACGACGATCTAGCCAGGCTAGCTACAGCAGCAGTTGAGCTCCCACAGGCGGCTGCAAATACGGACCCGGCTATTACGCACGCACTGGCCAGCCCGCCTCGTATGTTCCGAAAACGCCTGTTACATGCGATCATGAGGTCGTCGGCTATGCCTCCAACGCTCAAAATTTCGGCCATGAGGATAAAGGCTGGAATCGTCAAGATTACATAGTTAGCTGTAGCATGATAAACGACTTGGCTGATCAGCCCGTGAGTGATCTGCAGTCCAACGAGTTCATAAAGGCATAGTAAGCCTGCAATACCAATTGCGAATCCGACTGGCCAGCCCAGACCAATAAGGACTAGAAGTAGAAGAATTCCCAACAAAATCATTTATTAATGGCCCCTCGGCTGTGGACCGACGTTTAAAGCCATGAGAACTAGACGAGCGCTGAGTAACCAACAGCCGATTGGAATCCAAATCCAACTCCATGCGACGGGCCAATCAATGACACCCATAATTAAGTGGTTTTTGACCCACGCGTCCTTAAAAATTACGAAAGCCTCTAACCCGAGGATGCCTAGATAAAAACTGGAAGCCAGTAGTCCGAGTTTGAACAGGTAATTCCAAATATGTGTGTTAAAAAGTTCCGAAAAAATTGTGATCCTTATAAATCCTCCATTCCGGAAACTCCATGGAAGGGCCAGTGAAATCAGCATGACTAAGAGATAGGCTTCCGTGAGTTCTAACTGAAATTCTAGAGGTAAGGAGAATAAATGTCGGCTCAATGCGTTGACTGCTACCAGCAGGACAGCCGCAACCAGAGCTATCGCTGCAATTAAAACAGCCAAATTCTCTAGTAAAATTAGTGCTGAATTTAAGGCCGCCAAAAGTGAAGCGTTTTGGCGACCTCTTTTTTTATCCATTTAAGTAAGTATGACCTAAAAGTTAGCCTTGTAAGCCTTCAGTACAGCATCGGCTTGTAAGCCTCTAGAGTTCATTCGGCCCACCCAATCCTCATGAACTACCCCAAGCTGAGTTGAGAGTTGAGACAATTGTTGAGGGCTAAACTGAAACATCTGTACACCAGCCTTCTCGAATTTTTCCGCTAAACCAGCCCCTGAAGCATCCAAGTTGCGGGCGGATTGGAGTTGAATTTTTGCTCCGCAGTCTAAAAATACCTTTTTTTGCCCTGTACTTAGCTGTTCCCACTTATCTTTCCGCACCGATAGCACATTAACGAATGTCCCAAAGGATCCGTTGGTGCTGATCGCCTTAGATAATTCTTGAAGTTTGTAACCATCAACACTGGCTAATGCCGAGATAGTTGCATCGGCCGTACCTCTTTGGAGCGCAACGTAAGTATCGCTGATGGAAATTGTAGCTGGTGATCCTCCTAATGATTTGATGATTAAATCCATGGCGCCACCGGCGGATCTAATGACTTTTCCTTTAAAGTCTTCGGGCGTTTTTATTTCTTTCGACGCGGAAACGATTTGATATGGCGGAAAAGCCATTACGGATATGGGCACTATTTTATTTGCGGCAAATTCATCGGCTAAAAAATTATTAGATAAGGTTTTCCAATATGCTGAAACAATATCTTCCGAAGAGCCTCCGAGTCCGGGTAACATCGCAACTCCGTTCAGAGGTAACTTGTCGCTGGAATAACCTATAGGTACGGGAGTTACGTCTGCTACGCCTGTTTCCATTGCAGGTAATAGCTCTCTAATCTTTGCCAGCTGCCCGGAAGGAAAGTATTTAAAGCTGATGGCACTTCCTTTGCTCTGTTCCACGCATTCTTTCCAAGGCTCTACAAATTCTTTTGTAATTACGTGCTTGGCTGGCGATCCGTGAGCTAGCGTTACCGATACCTCGGCATGTCCAACTGACCAGACGAAAGCGGTACTCAACATTGCTAGGGTTAATTTTTTATTTTTCATGACCGTATTCCTCCATAACTAAAGATTTGGTCTATTTACGCCGGTAAAACTGGTTTAGTTGAAATCATTGAAGGTCTGCTAGAAAAGTCAACTAGCCATTCAGAAAGCTGGGGCCTATTTTCTAGCCATAAACCCTCGGTATGGCGGAACTGTATCCATTCGATACCGCAGGCTAGGGCAATTCCACCCAAACTTTTAGGCTCAGGAAGTAACTCTGGATTGACTTGAAGCATATCCAAGGACCTGTTTATTTTATCAAACTGCACATTAATCCATTCTTGCCATTGCAGGTTGTTAGGCCTTAATTTTTCCACCCTAGCCGCGTATCCCGCATCCACTATTCCATCGGCCAGAGCCACCATGCACCTATCTCTAAGGTCTGCTGGATTAGTAGATAATTTGGTAGTCGATTTGGTGGCTAAGTATTCGCTAATTACAGGCGAGTCGATTATCCAACCTGCCTCGCCGGCATTTAATACGGGTACTTTTGCTAGAGGGTTCAGCGAAACTACAGGTCCGCTCATATCTCTGGGGTCTGTTTCGATTATATTAACTTGATGACTCATCTCGAGCTCTAAAATAAGAACCCTGATTTTTCTTGCAAACGGCGAATTGAGTGTGCAGTAAAGATCCATTTCACTACCTCGTTATTTATTTTAAATAAACATAAGAGGATACTTTGATAAGAACAAGAAATTATTTTTGATCTATTGATCATATTTACTTATCAAAGGTGAACCTTATGAGTCAGCAAATTCCGAAGAACCTTCTTAGTCAATTGTCTACTTTTTTGGTGGTTGCCGAGACTAGCGGTTTCCGACTGGCGGCTGAACAACTTAACCTTACTCAGCCTGCAATTTCTCTTCATATAGCGAATTTGGAAGATTACTTTGAGGCCACTCTAATTGTGCGAAAAAGCAAGTTTATTGAATTAACAGCAGCTGGTAATTTCGTGTACGAGCGAGCGAAAAAGATTTTGGGCGATACTGACCAGTTAATAGCTGATGTTCGATCATCTAGATATATGGCGATCAATCAAATTTCGATATCTCTTGCTCCTACTATTTCTGCAAATCTAGTCTCCGAAACGCTCGCCAACTTTCAAAGCGCGAACCCATCAGTAAGGGTCTTAATTAGTGAACACTTGGGGCAGCAGATGTTTGAATCTCTCTCGAAACGAGAGATTCAATTTGGCGTCGGTCCGTATCGCAATGTTCCGTTTGGGATTTCGTTCACCACACTCTTTCAACAGGAGTTGTTTCTGATAATTCATGACTCACACCCTTTGGTGAAGCGAGGAAGAGCGTTGATCTCTGATTTGTTAGAGTTGCCCTTATTGTGTGCCGCGCCCGGTACAACGGCTCGGGAGGTTTTGGATCATGCTCTTCTTACGCATGGTTATGTCATTACGCCCAAATATGAAGCGATACAATTTCATACTTTATTTGCACTAGCTGCAGCCCAGCACGGCGCCACTGTAATGCCATTAGTTAACCCTGATTTACTTGCTGCTATGCACTTGGTGCCATTGGCTTTTCAAGATTTCCCTATGCGGCGATCTATAGGTCTTATTAAGCGAGATGATGATGATCTAGATCCTTTAAGCACAGAATTCTTGCGGGACTTGATTAGTGTTGCTAAGCGCACGTACGCACCTGTCACCGTGCCACCGGAACTTCAATTCGAGGAAAAATATGAAGCAATCTAATATTGTTATCGTCTCAGGGGCTAGCGGGGGTATTGGTGAAGCTCTCTTGACGCAACTACATCCAAAATACAGAGTCATTGCTCTGTCAAGGTCCATGCCAAAGACTGAAAATTTCGCTGAGCATATCGCAATTAATTTCGCTGATGAAAGACACAGTGGCTGGAATAGAATCAGTGATATCGGTAGTAAACAACCAATTTATGCTCAGATTCACCTAGCTGGATTTCTTGGCGAACGAGTGCCAATAATCGATCAAAATATTTCGACATGGATGCATGCATTCATGATTAATGTCCATAGTACGCTTCGGCTAACCCAATGCTGCTGGAATGGTTTAAATATGGTTGAAGATGGCCGTTGTATGATCACAACTTCTGGAGCGGCACGAGGTGATCAATCGAACATAGGAGCCTATGGTGTGACTAAGGCAACTCTTGAAAAAATGGCTCAGTCCCTTGTTTGCGAGATTAAAAATAATTCTCCCAAAATCGTGCTTTTTAGTCCTGGTCCAACGGCCACAAAGATGCGCGCTGAGGTTTGTCCTAATGAGGACCAAAATTTAATAAGTTCGGCAAGTAGTGTCGCCTCTTTGATCGTGGAAAAAGTTCTTGAGCAGCCAGTAGTTCAGGGGTCTTTTATAGATGCCGCAAAGATTTTAAATGCTCGGGCCAGGGATTAGAATCTTAAAAATTCAATCACGCAGAGATACCACCGTACAGAAACTTCTAGGTGATATAACGTATGTAGTAGGTCAGAAGAATTCCACCAAGATTGAGGGTCGGGTTCACATTTACCGTGACGACTTTGAAATCGAAGAAAAAAGCTGATTATTTTTAATGGAGCCAGCATTAGTGAGCTCTAACAGAAAGCTATCGATGTTTAGGCATCAGCTACTAATTAATGTGCTTTTGCGGTTCAAAGATTATTGCGAGATTTAAATGGGAGCTGGGGCTGAACCTGAAGCAGCGACCGAGGCATTGTGAGATTTGTGATCACGTTCTAATAGATGAATCAGGTGGTAATAAGAACAAATAAAAGTTCAAAAAACCCGCAACTAATGGTTTGAAATTCGACATGTTTTCCGAACTATTTATAACCATGTCGGGATGAATCCGGCAAAACTCTGACGCAGATTATTCTCTAAAAAAGGGAGTATCTGATTAAGGTTATCCAATTGCTCGAAATTTAGGGAGAAAAATTGGCGCGCCCGAGAGGATTCGAACCTCTGACCTCTGCCTCCGGAGGGCATTGACCTATCCAGGCATTTCAGACTCGCGTCGTAAGTTCTGAAAAATGTGATGACACACTCTGTAGCACACTTTTATTTTTTCCATTTAATACAATTGGTTAGGTGGTATGCAAGCTTTTGCAAATCCGTGGACATCGGTTCGATTCCGGTGCGCGCGCCCAAGCCTTTTAGAGTTATTGACTTAAACAGTTTGTCATTTGATTTG
>MDTB01142561.1_pt1 | contig 14374 bp, 1 predicted proteins | sample 811161 | NCBI WGS metagenome assembly MDTB01 (sample SAMN05326650, study PRJNA326480) | marine metagenome | isolation source: seawater | place: Mediterranean Sea | collected 2009
CACATTTCCTAACATATAAATACCGTTGTATATACAATGGCCACAACAGATAGACAGAACAGATTACTTGTAGCGGAAGATTGGAGAAAGATCTACCAGTCCTTTCAACAGGCCGATTTCAAATCCTATGATTTTGAGACGCTGAGGAGGACCATGGTTGCGTATCTCAGGGAGAACTATCCAGACGATTTCAATGACTTTGTTGAAAGTTCCGAATACGTCGCACTGATAGATCTGATAGCATACATATCTCAGGCACTGTCATTCAGGGTTGACTTGAACGCAAGAGAAAATTTCCTCGAGACAGCGGAGAGAAGAAACTCTGTGCTGAGGTTAGCAAGATTAATCAACTACAATGCCAAAAGAAACAAGCCAGCCACAGGATTATTAAAGATAGATACTATTTCAACCACGCAGGATGTACTGGACAGCACCGGAACAAATTTAGCGAACAGCACGATCATTTGGAATGATTCTGCCAACTCAAACTACAGAGAACAGTTCACAGCAATATTGAACGCGGCCAACCAGACAGGACAACTGTTCGGTAATCCAAGGGAATCAGGTAAGATTGGTGGCATAGACACAGAAGTATACACTTTGAGTTCGAACCAATTGGACGTACCGATCTTTAAATTTTCAAAATCTGTCGGAGGCATATCGAGGGGATTCGAGATAGTACCAAGCAGGATCACAGGTTCAGACAGCATTTACGAGTCCGACCCGGTGCCTGGATCAGGACTGACATACACATACAGGTCTGATGGATCTGGTGACAGTTCTAACAACACAGGATTTTTCTTCCTTTTCAAACAAGGAACACTACAGCAGACAGACTTTACGGTTGATGCATCTGTGACTAACTTCGTCAAGCCAATTGACATAACAAATATCAATGACAGTGACGTATGGCTTTACAAATTAGATCAGTTTGGTCAGATAGCAGAAGTATGGAACAAGGTTCCTGCACTAGCCGGCAACAACGCAATTTACAATTCATTATCCAGCTCGGAAAGAAACATTTACAACGTCGTTACTAAAAATAATGACGCAGTAGATCTTGTGTTCGGAGACGGAAACTTTTCGAATATTCCATTGGGAAGTTTTAGGTCATACGTGAGGGTAAGTGACAACGCCAAGTATGCAATACAGTCGTCCGACATGCAGAACGTACAGTTGACTGTGCCATACACGGATGCCAACGGTGCACAACAGTCGTTGACAATAAGCATTAGCCTTAAGGCCGCGGTGTACAATGCGGCGGCAACGGAGAGCAATGATTCCATAAAAGAAAAAGCATCTCAGGTTTATTATTCGCAAAACAGGATGATCACCGCTGAGGACTATCAAGTTGTGCCACTATCGGCATCACAGGAGATTGTCAAGGTGAGATCTGTAAACAGATCAGCATCAGGTATATCCAGGGCGAAAGAAATATTGGATCCGACGGGTGCCTACTCTAATGTCAGCACTTTTGCTGAGGACGGAATCCTTTACAGAGAAGAATCAACACAACAATTTACATTTACTTTCAACAATCGTAGTGACATACAATCAACGATCGACGCTGACATAGAAGCAAAATTGAAGAATGCATATGCAAGGCAATTCTATTATCTGAAATATGCCAGCAAAGACGTTAGTGGACTAACAACAACATGGAATTCCACGACAACCTCTACAAATACCAACACTGGATTTTTCACATCAGGTGGTGCCCTAGTGATAGGTGACTCGGCCACTTCGAATTTAAAATATGCTAAACCAGGAGCATTGATAAAGTTCACATCTCCCGACACAAGGGAATTTTTGAACAATACTTTGGTAACCGCAGGCACCGACGAAGCAGAAGACAGACTTTGGGCAAAGATTGGCGCAGTTGTCCTAGATGGCGCCAACGGTGGAAAAGGCAATTTGGAGACAGGAGTTGGACCAGTTACGTTGAACAATGTAATTCCTGATGGATCCGTTATAAATGCAATTATTCCAAATCTTACAACTTCATTTTCAAGCACCTTAGAAACAGATATTATAAGTCGTATAGAAGCATTTGAAGAGTTCGGATTACGATATGATGTGGACAGCGAGTCTTGGAAAGTAATCACGTCAACGAATCTTTCTACAAGTGCGGTATTCAGTCTAGCAGACACAGGAAGCACCACAGGCACAAATGCAGATGCAAGTTGGTGGTTCAAATTCACGAATGACGGAAACACGTATACAGTTCAGTATAGGAAACTAGACTACATTTTTGAATCTGAGTCACAGAACAAATTTCATTATGACGTGGAAGAAAGAATTTATGACTATAAAACAGGAAAAAGTGTTAAGGACACAGTAAAATTATTAAAGACAAACAGCATAGTTTCCACAGGCAACAGCGTTGGATATCCTATCACCTGGCAGGTGGTGGACACTGTCACTGAATCAGATGGCTTCCAAGACAACAGGAAAGTCAAAGTTGGATTCTTTGACGATGACGACGATGGTGTTGTGGACAATCCAGAACTGTTTGACATCATAATCGAGCCAACAGTGTCAGAGTCTACAAAATTTGTGTTCTTCGAGAAATACATTTCATATGATAACATAGAGAGATTCAGACCGTATGCGGCCTCAAACTTCGTTGTGTCAGAAAAGGAAGCAGACATAACACTATCGAGTGCGACCTATTCTGACAATCAACTATTTTATTTCTATGCATCAGATGAGGATGTGATCAAAAAATATGACAGCACAACAAACACACTCTCAACAAACACCGATTACATTGCCAGGAAAGGCAGGAGTTCATTAAGTTTCCAATACAAGCATCATGCTGGCCAAGAAACACGGATTGATCCAAGTGTTTCCAACATTGTAGACGTCTACATGCTGGAGAGAACTTATGACAACCTATTCAGAATATATCTGCAGGACGGTGGGACGCAACCAGAAACTTCTACGTCGGATCAACTGAGGATAAACTATTCAGGAATATTGAATCCATTGAAATCCCTATCGGACCAGATTGTTTACCATCCTGTCAAATACAAAGTATTGTTTGGTTCAACAGCCAATGAAGAATTACAGGCAACATTCAAAGTTGTGAAAAATCCTAAAACAAATGTATCAGATGCAGTGATAAAAACGAGAGTCATAGCCGCAATCAATGAATTTTTTGCTCTGGATAACTGGGATTTTGGAGACAGTTTTTATTTTACAGAATTAGCCGCTTATGTTCACAATGAATTGGCACCTGACCTATTAACGGTTGTCATCGTGCCAAACCAGTCAGGACAAAGTTTTGGGTCTTTGTTCCAACTGAATTCAGCGGCGGACGAGATTTTCATCAGTGGGGCCACCGTTGATGATGTGTCAATCATTACAGCACTTGGAGCCAACCAATTAGCGGCTTCCGGATCTGTGGTCACATCAGTATCAACTGCCACAACGAACAGCACAACAGGATCAGCAGTGTCAGGCTCTACTACAACAGGTTCCGGATCGTCATCAAGTTCCGGCAGTAGTGGATCAGGATACTAATGGCAGACAACACAACAAACGCATCAGTCAATAATGAAGTTGTAAAACAAGGAAACAACGAGTACAGACGTACTGTACAACATCTTCCTGCCTTTTACAGGACCGACAGCAACCAGAGATTTCTAGCAAGTACACTGGATCCTTTGGTACAAAAAGGTTCACTGGAGAGGCTTGACGGTTTCATAGGCAGACAGGATGCTTACACAAGAAACGTCAATGACAGGTACCTTCCTGGAACCAGCAGAGACAGGATGGCTTATCAGCTCGAGCCGGCGGTCACTTACACAGACAAAGACACAACCAGCATTAATCCTGAGGATCAGGTCAAATTCACAGGTACCTATGATGATTACATAAATCAGATCAAGTTTTTTGGAGGCAACGTCGAGAATCATGACAGGTTAAACAAAGAAACTGTCTACAGTTGGAACCCGGCAATAGACTATGACAAACTGGTCAATTATAGAGAATACTACTGGTTGCCTGATGGACCTGGATCAATAGAGTTAGATTCGGTTGGACCATCAACAGTGGTGGAATACTCGGTAAAAAATAATGCCCAAGCGGCATACGAGTTTACTCACAGGGAAAACGAAAACAATCCGACTCTCATCCTGTACAGGGGAAACACCTACAAATTTAATGTAAACGCAAAAGGTCATCCTTTCTACATAATGACGGAACCTTACAACACTCAGGTCGCAGAGGACGGTTCAACGTCAACACTATTCAGTTCTGGAGTCACAAACAATGGTGCCGATTACGGCACAGTCACATTTACGGTGCCAACAACAGGTGCACCTGACACATTATATTATCAGTGTGGAAACCACAATGCTATGTACGGCCTACTACAAATCAGAGATATCACATCTACTGTTCAAATTAATCCTGAGAATGACATTATAGGAACAAAAAACTACAGTCTAAGGACGCTTGATCTTTCCAATGGAATGAAGATTACATTCAAAAATGATAAGGTTCCAACGGAATATCAAAACAAAGAATACTATGTTGAGGGTGTAGGAGATGCTATTACACTGACAGATGTTGAGGATCTTATCACACCTGGTTCATATGCCACCGAGACAACAATACTATATGACACCGTTGCATACGACTCAAGACCATATGCAAAAGCGTTCTACATTCCCGAAACGTTAGATTATATCACAATAAAAAGAGATTCACGGGACCAGAACGCCTGGTCAAGATACAACAGATGGTTTCACAGATCTGTAATAGAAGAAACTGCAAGGATAGGCGGTTTCACTGCGACATTCGATCAGGACGCAAGGGCTAAAAGACCGATAATTGAATTTGATTCAGGACTAGCACTTTATAACCACGGGACAGTGGCTAAGAAATCTGTTACGTTGTACGACACAGTAACCAAGGATGCATTTAGTGAAATAGTATTACAGACTGGTTACATTATCGATGGTATTACTCTCGCTGAAGGTATGAGGGTAATATTTGCGGCAGATACTGACCCTACAGTAAAGGGAAGGATTTACAAAGTAAGTTTTGCCGACACCGGAGACAGTTCGCAAAACATTAGCCTGACACTTGAGGACGACGGAATACCTACAGCAGACGATAGTGTTTTTATAGAATTTGGAACAAACAACCAAGGCAAGACATTTTACTTTGACACGACTACCAAAGCATGGGAAGAAGCACAGCAGAAGACCGGAGTAAACCAGCAACCTCTTTTTGGCATGTTTGACAACGATCATGTATCATTTGATGATGCGACCACGTATCCAAATTCAACATTCGCTGGAGCAAAAGTTTTTGAATTTGCAACATCTGACTCGGCAACCACCGACACAGTCCTAGGCATAAAAGTAAAATACAACACAATAAACAACATAGGTGACATTGTTTTCGAATCAGATCATACTGCAGGTACATTCACATATAAAAGCGGTACAACTACCGTTACTAAAAGGCTTGGTGAAGGACATTTACACTACACGACAGGACGTGCCACACACAATTCCAGAAGCTCTTGGATAAAGAGAACTAGTGAAAGTAAACAGCGAGTAGTGAGAACTTTAATAGTCGACGATACAGAGAAGAAACTTTTCCCGATCGACTTCTATAAAAACTCTGCTTCACTTACTGATTTAGAAGTGTCGGTGCTTGTAAATGGTACACGAAAAACATTGTCAACAGATTACACATTGGTTGATGGATCCACAAACAAGTACGTGAAGTTCAACGAGGATCTTGAAACTAACGACCAGGTTAGGATAGCAGGATACAGCAGTGCTGACAAAGTGAGTGATAAGGGCATATACGAACTACCACAAAATTTATCAACCAACTCTTTGAATGAACAGTTGGGTACTTTTACTTTTGGACAAATTTTACATCATGTGAGAGATATTCTTGATAGGAATCAGGATGTGACAGGATCAATACCAGGAGTATCTAATCTTAGAGACAAGCCTGACGCTAGATTAAAAGGTGGAAGCATTCAGCAACACGAAGCACCGTTACTGCCGGCTATCTTCAATCTTATCGATCAAGACGCAAACGCAATTACTGCCATTGATCATGCGAATCAAGAATATGAGAAATGGTACAATTCTTTCTTGACTCACGCCACAGGCACTTCTTATGAAGGCATTGCGGCTGACAGGGTCGACGAAATAATTTTAGCAATCACTCCCGGCAGAGACAGCAGTTTCCCTTTCTTCTATGAAGACATGATAGGGTATGGAGAAAATGTTTCAACAAGATCATATACTGTCATGGGATCATCACAGACAGATTATGCTTTAAATTCACAACACGATATATCTAAGCCTAGCAACAGAGCGGTATACGTTTATCTGAATGGCGCCCAGTTGTTACTAGGCACGGATTATACTTTTAGCACTACAGATGATTCTGTTAACATATCAAAAGCTCTAGTAGAGGGAGATAAAATTGTAATAAAAGATTACGAAGACACCACAGGCAGTTACATGCCACCGTCTCCTACTAAACTTGGTATGTATCCTAAATATACGCCGGAAGCATTTACAGATGACACGTTCCTCGTGAACACAGCAGTTATAAGAAAACATGATGGTTCTATCATAAAAGCATACGGAGACGAGCGTGATGATTTGATCTTAGAACTTGAAAAAAGGATTTACAACAACATTAAGGTAACCTTCGATGCAGACTTGCTAGAAATGAATGATGTGACTCCAAGTGCATTCACGTCAACACAGTATACGCTTCGAGAAATAAATGACATCATGGGTCCTGACTTTTACAAATGGGCAGGTAGGAACAATGTTCAGTATATCAATAATACAGGGTTTTCAGAAGGATCACCTTTCACATACAACTATGCAAGATCTCGAGGCAGGCTTATAGATGAAAATCTACCAGGACACTGGAGAGGCATATACAAATACTTTTATGACACAGACGTACCACATCTAAGGCCGTGGGAGATGTTAGGACATTCAGAAAAACCAAGCGATTGGGAGGATCTTTACGGTCCTGCTCCATACACATCTGCCAATGACGTGTTATGGAACAAGATTGCAACTGAGGTTGGTAGATATGGCAAACCAACAATACGATCATACTTGCCTGTTGATGCATCGGGAAATTTACTTGATCCTTTAGCGGCAGGACTTGTTGACAACTATGACATACCAGGCAGGCAAAATTCCTGGAAATTTGGAGATCAAGCACCAGCGGAAACGGCATGGAGAAGATCAAGCTCATTTCCATTCACTGCGTTGAAGACACTTGCAGTTACAAAACCTGCAAAATTCTTTTCAAACTTTTTTGATGTATCGAGGCTCGGAACAAACACAGCAGGAAACCAAATTGATAACGATACTGGCATTAGGAGAACATTAGCCACTGCCAAGTACCATCTTGAAACTTCAACAGACACTGCAACAGGTGTTGTAACTAGATATCAGACCACAGGATACCAAAACTATGTTATCAACTATCTAGTGTCGAGAAATCTTGATGCAGAAACTTTTTACACTGAAAAAATGAAAGGCCTGACTGTTCAATTGGCATACAAGTTAGGTGGGTTTACAGACAAAGAAAATATCAAAGTGTTAACAGACAGTGTTTCGCCTGGATCTACATCGGGATCTAAATTTATTCCCGACGAAAACTTTAAAATATTGTTTAGAACATCAAATCCTGTAGAAAGTTTCTACTACTCTGGTGTGCTTATAGAAAAAAATACAGACATAAGTGAAGATGGATCAACGGTGCTTGGTGGCTATAAAGTGCTAGGATATAACACTGTCAGACCTTATTTTAATTTCAATTCCCCAGTCACAACTTCAACGGTCACACCGGTTTCTGTGGAAGGTTCTCTCGTAGTCAAAAAATATGCAACACACCAGGAAGCGATACAGACCATACCGTATGGGCATGTGTTTGACACTATACAGGATGTTGCAGACTTCTTGTTTGGATATGGACACTGGCTGGAGTCACAAGGTTTTAAATTTAACAAATTCTCAAATGAATTAAAAGAAACATTGAATTGGTCTAACGCTGTCAGAGAATTCTTATTTTGGACAACACAGGAATGGGCTCCTGGATCTGCTGTAACTGTATCACCGGCCGCAGATGGATTTGAACTAGACACAGATAACAGTGTTGTTGGAAAATTAAGGAATCTTGCAGGCGACTACTCCGTGCTTGATGCAGGCGGTAGGAAGATAGACATAGCAGAACTGTCAACAAAAAGAATTGGAAAGACTTTTGAACTTGGAATCAAGTCCGACACAATTGGACTATACAACATTTCTTTGAACACTGTGCAGAAAGAACACTTGCTGATTTTTGACAACAAGACTGTGTTCTCAGATATAATTTATGAACCGTCTACCGGTTTCAGACAACAAAGATTGAAAGTGGTTGGATGGAAAACAGCAAATTGGAATGGTGATTATTATGCTCCAGGTTTTGTGTTTGATGCGGCACAGGTTACATATTGGTTGGCGAATACAGATTATAGAATAGGTGACAGCGTAGAATATCAAGGAAAGTTTTATGTGGCAAAAAGTAATCATAATTCAGGATCTAAGTTTGATACTTTAAATTGGACTCAAAAAGATCGAAAACCTGCACCACAACTGATTCCTAATTTTGAATATAAGATATCGCAGTTCAACGATTTCTACAATCTAGAGACAAATAACTTTGACGAATCACAACAGGAACTTGCTCAGAGGCTAATAGGATATCAGTCAAGAGACTATCTGGAAAATTTATTTGTAAATGATGTATCACAATACAAGTTCTATCAAGGTTACATCAGAGAAAAAGGAACACAGGCCGCGATAGATAAAATTTTAAAAGCGAAGTATGAGGGCGAAGACATAAACCTCGAACTATATCCAGAATGGATGATCAGGACAGGTTCATTTGGAAACACAGACACAACTGAAAATATACAGATCACTTTAAAAGACAGTGAAATACAATTCAACCCGCAAAGCATAGAACTTCTAGATAACACGAATGAAACGGCGTCATACGGAAGATCACGTGGCATAGTGAAGGAGAATTTTTATTTCAGGCCAGTTGAATACACTGCTTCGGAAACTTTCAAAAGACTAGATTACACAAAAGAAGGAATAGACAGAGACAGAGCACAAATTCTTAAAACAGCAGGATATCCTCGGCTAACCCAAGTGCAACACACTGCATTCAACATATCAGAGCTATTGAACTTAGACATGAGTACTGTGTCGGCAAATGATTTGATTTGGGTGGCTAACAAAAGTAACAATGATTGGGACGTATTTAGAATTACAAATGCAGGAATCAATATCGCAGATCTACGTACTATAAACGATGCAACACAGTTGGAGATCACATTCACAGGATCACATGGTCTGTCAGCAGGTTCTTCTACAAGCCAACCGGACTTTTTTGCAATCTCTAATAGTGAGGAGCCAACGCTTAATGGCGTGTATCAAGTCGCGGCGGTTGTAAGTCACAAGACAGTGATTATTGATTTCCAAGGCAACCTGGGTTTTATACCAACATTAGAAGATGGTTCTACAGCAGACAGTTTTGGAAACATTAGCAAATTTATTTCTGTGAGACTAGCATCAATGGACAACGTAAACGATCTGGTACACCACAGTGAATACAATGACAGAGATTCTGCGATAGACAGAGAAGGTGACAAGGTTTTTGCTGACAGTGACAGTTCAGGACTGTGGCGTGTGTACGAAAAGTGTGATCCATACACAGCAGGACTGGTGCTATCACCTGATGCTACTACAGAATCACAGGAGTTTGGCCATAGGATTGTTGCACGTAATGACGGTAGAACAATTATAGTTTCAGCACCAGGCAAAGGACAAGGTGAAGTGCATTTCCTATTTAGGAAGTCTGCAGATGCAGGCACAAGCCTTTCAACTCAGTCAACTGTCACTATGACAGATAACGATGACAACACCAGCAGATTAGGTGAATCGTTATCAATCAGCACAGATGAGAACTATGTTGTTGCAGGGGCACCATTTAGTAACACAGTCGACTCAGACGGTAGTACAAGACAGATAGACTCGGGTCTTGTGAAGGTATACCAATGGAATCCAAACACTTTTGAGTATGCAATATTGAACACAATATCTCCGCCAACAGATGGATCTAGTAGCAACGAAGGATTGAACTTTGGTTGGCAACACAAAATTGCTGAACCTGGCGTCAACTCTTTAAGCACAACACCTACCAAGTACCTTTTTATTTCGGCTCCGGGACATGACAGTGACCAAGGGCGGGTTTACATGTACAAGTGGGCAGTCGGATCAGACGGTTCTACATATGACACATGGACACAGGATTACACAATTGAAGCACCAGATGGCGGCTCCGGACAAAGGTTTGGCCACAGATTAGAGGCAAACGACAACGGCGACATTTTAGCAGTCAGTTCACTCGCACCTGGAAATGCCGGCAAGGTTGAAATATTCCGAAGGACTTCACAGAGCAACGACGGAAGCACACAGCACTCTTTTGTTTTGGCACAGACATTGACAGGCGTGTCAAGTGATGGATCTTCTCTGAACACTGCGTTTGGAGAGTCAATGGCGATGAGCAAGGACGGAACCACTTTGATAATAGGAGCACCTGGAGTTGATGACGGTAGCACAGGACAGATAGACGGTGGTGCAGTGTACTACTACAAATGGAACGCTGATGGTTCCACAAACACTTACACACTTCAACAAACTATAAAAGCACCTGAAACACAGAACAACATGAAGTTTGGTACAACTGTGGACATCAACCAGTCGGGCAACAGGATAGTGATAGGCTCCGAAAGATTTGCAACGTTCAGAGAGATGAAGTTTGACTCTGGAGAAACAACTTTCGACTTGCAGGACACTGACGTGGTGGACCTAAACATCGGTTCAGGTGGAGCGTTTACGGCAACCATGTATAATTCAAAATTTGTGATAGACGACATGCTTGAAGGAGACAGTGTTTCAGAGAACGACGATTTTGGGCGTGGCGTTTGCATAATAGACAACACAGTGTTGGTAGGTGCTCCTCAGGACGATGGGAACACAAAATCAGATGGAAGCACAAAAGTTGCAAACGACGGAACGGTCATAAGATATGATTTGACAACAAGTGGCAGTTACGCCTGGAAGAACATAGCGTCAGAGACTGCTTTTATAGATGTCAGCAAGTTAGGACAAGTTTTCGAATTTAACAACAAAAGCAAACAGATAAGAGACTACTATGATCTTTATGATCCTGTCAAAGGAAGAATTTTAGGACTAGCAGACAGAGAGATTGATATCAAAACTGCATGGGATCCGGCAACCTACAATGTTGGAGATAATGCAAACAGCAAAACACCATGGGCAGAGGAACACCTAGGTGAGGTATGGTGGGATCTTTCCACTGTAAAATGGCTATGGTACGAGCAAGGCACACAGGAGTACAAAAACAACAACTGGGGAAGAACCTTCCCAGGTTCAAGCATCGATGTATACGAATGGACAGAGTCAAGGCTGTTGCCAAGTGAATGGAACTTGAGGCGACAGACTAATCAAATAGTGACCGGTACCGCCCTCTATGGCAACGACGAACAGTACACAGTAAAACAAATATATGATTCAAGGTTAGATAGATTTATCAATATCTATTACTATTGGGTCAAAGGCAAAACAACATTGCCATCAAGCCCAGTGGCAGACAGGCATAGGCACCCTCACAGGAAAAACACAGTGGCATACGTGGCGAATCTGATCACAAACCCAAGTGCATTTGACATCAAGTACTACGCGGTAACGGACACCAACAAATTACAGATACACAACGTGAACGACCTTGTCGGGGATGACATTGTGCTAAACGTTGACATAAGGACAAATGACTTTGATGGAGATGCACACAGCGTCTGGAAGTTGGCCAGAGAGGGAGATGCTGATTTCAAACCTGGAAGTGTGGTAGAAACACGTTGGTGGGACTCTTTGATCGGGTCAAACAGCACAGGCGACATAGTGCCTGACCCTAACTCGCCTGTAAATGAGAGATATGGAAACAACACAAGGCCTAGGCAGAGTTGGTACGTTGACAGATACGCCGCTTTGAAAGAAATCATAGATTACGCAAACACTGTGCTTAAGAAAAATCAGTTAAGCGGTATAATCAATTTAGGCAACCTGGACAAGAAAGAGCCTGAGCCAACACAACAGAGCGGTGAATGGGACGCAACGGTTGACACATACGCCGAGCTGACCTATATTAACACGGCAGACTTGTCAGGCAGTGTGAGATATTTGGTCAAGGCAGACGAAACAGCCAACAACTACTGGGCGATATACACCTGGGACGGAACAGAATTCACAAGAACAAAACTACAGACCTATAACACTAGTGCATATTGGAGTTACACAGATTGGTACGATACAGATGGCACAATGACCCATGACGAGAACACGAAGATTGACAAACAAGTAACCTTCCAGTATGAGCTTGACACACTTGACCTGGCTATAGGAAAACACGTAAAAGTAACAAACGCGGACACAGGTGGTTGGAAATTGTTCATGCAAACGGCCACAGGGTTTAAAAATGTTGGTACAGAGAATGGCACAATAAGGCTCAGCACTAAACTTTATGACTATTCACAGGACGCAACAGGATTTGCCGGCGCCGACAATTTCGACGACAACTTCTTTGACCAACAGCCAAGCATTGAAACAAGAAATATTCTAACTGCATTAAGAGATGACTTGTTTATCAACAATCTTGCTGTTGAGTACAACACTTTGTTCTTTACAGGACTGAGAAAAGTTCTCGCAGAGCAAACTTACGTAGACTGGATGTTCAAAACTTCATTTATCAATGCAAAAAACAGTGTGCGTGAACTCGACCAGAGAAAAACTTACACAACTGGCACAGATGATTGGATAGAAGATTACATAAACGAAGTCAAACCTTTCCACACTAAACTCAGAGAGTATAGACTTGGTTATGACAAGACAGAAACGCAAGACGGCATATACACAGACTTCGACAATCCAACTTTCTATGACGCAAGTACAGGAAAAATAAGACCGTTAAATGTAAGTCTAGACACTGCGAAGTTGACCGAATACCCATGGCAGATGTGGAACGATTACCACAAGAAATATGTTTCATCAATAACAGTTTTTGATAGTGGATCTGGATACACGAAGACACCTACAGTAAACATAGTTGGTGGTACAGTGGCATCCACAGGGCCATTCCAGATACAAGCAACTAGTAATAGAGGTTCAACATCAGGCAGTTACGGTTACTATTATCCTTTGTTCAGCAGTGAGACTCAAGCAAAAGTATGGGACAGTCAAAACGGAGGTTCAGGAACAACCAACACCTACGGCTTCGACGGTTTCTCTGGATTGTTTTATGGTCCCAGTACAACTATCACTCCTACCAGCACCAGATCAGGTGCCTACAAAATGTATGAGACTCCAGACATAACTGCGGCCACGGCAACAGCAACAATACAAGACGGTAAGGTCACTAAAATTACACTAACAGGCAAAGGATCAAATTACACAGCCACTCCAATGATTGTCATCACGGGTGGTGCTGATGACGGTTCAACGCCGTCAGACACAGCAAGAGCATACGCTAATCTAGCCAACGACCTGGTAAGAGACTTTGACACCACAATAAAATTTGACAGGGTTTCCAGCACATCTAGGGTTGTAGACTGGGCGGCCAACACAAACTATGCTTACAATGACCTATTAAGGTACAACAATCAACTTTACAAAGTGACCAATGCATTCACCTCATCAACAGACTTCGACGACAACGTCGGCAGTGTGTACAAGGTGTACGGCGATGAAACAGGATTTACAGCCGCTGACAGAACAAAAGGTTTTTACACACCAGGAGCAGGCATGCCAGGCAACGAGTTAGATCAGGTAATGTCAGGTGTTGACTATGGCGGAACAATGGTCACAGGATTACTGTTTTCACAAGAAGCAGGATGGGATAAATCTGGCTGGTATGATTTCCCATTTGACACATTTGGCGGTTCCAGAATCAAGGCATTTAGAGCAGATGGCACCAATAACGATTACACATTTGACACTGCGCCAGCCACAACAGAAGTGTTTCAAATTTACATCACACAGGACGACAGCACAAGGAAGAAATTGCCTGATGTTATCAGAGGTGATGGATCAACTGTGACATTTGGCATCAGTGAAACTCCAGAGGCGAACGCCTTAGTTGAATTTATTCCTTTCGATGATGACGGTGTGTTGACTCCAACAGATGATAGGACAATAGACTCGATAGTTAAGGGTGGACTTTTCACATCGGCACTAGG
>MDTB01191472.1_pt1 | contig 14373 bp, 22 predicted proteins | sample 811161 | NCBI WGS metagenome assembly MDTB01 (sample SAMN05326650, study PRJNA326480) | marine metagenome | isolation source: seawater | place: Mediterranean Sea | collected 2009
TAAAGGAGAAGTAGTTATGATAGGAGAACGTTTTGGTATAAGATTTACAGAAGTCGTTGACCCTAAGGAAAGAGTACAAAACTTATAAAGTCAAATCTTTGACTTTAAAAAAATACTACATAAAAAACCTAGGTATTTAAGTAAATTCTTTTTGGCAAGATAATTGCATCTCACTAATTAGGAGAGAAAGATGCAAGAAAATTTTGACTTTTATACACTAATAATAATTATAACATTTTTAGGCGTACTTGTATTTACTGCCTTTTTTATAAATAAGAAGAAAGAGTTTTTTAAATCACATATTAATAAAAACAAATCTATAGACATAATTAGTTCATCATTACTTGGAGGTGGAAATAGAGTGATTATGTTTAAAGTAAATCAAAATAACTTTTTAGTTGTATCGAATAAAAGTAGTATTTCTAATATATTACCATTGAACAAATTAGACCTTAAAAACATAAGTGAGAATGACTTATGATAAAATATTTTAAAACAATAAATAATTTATTACCACCTTTGCTTGCAATTTTAATTTTACTTTTCTCAAATAATATATATGCAATAGAAACGTTAGGTGGATTACCTGCTTTGAATGTAGAAGCTAATGAAAATGGAGGAACTACTTACTCTTTATCATTGCAAATTTTATTATTAATGTCGGCATTAACTATTTTACCATCTCTTTTACTGGGCATGACTTCTTTTACTAGAATAGTTATAGTTATGTCTATATTAAGGCAAGCTTTGGGAACACAACAAACGCCACCTAATCAAGTTTTAATAGCATTGGCATTATTTTTAACTTTTTTTATAATGGCTCCAACTTTTACTAATATTTATGAGTTGGTAGCTATTCCATATATGAATGGAGAAATACAAACACCTGATGCACTAAATAAAGCATCAAAAGAAATTAAAGGTTTTATGGTAACAAATACGAGAGAGTCTGATCTTTCTATGTTTGCAGAAATTTCAGGTGCTCAAGAGTTTTACAGTAAAGAAGAAATTCCATTTAGTATTGCGTTACCTGCATTTATTACTTCTGAATTAAAGACTGCATTTCAAATAGGGTTTTTACTATTTTTACCTTTTTTAGTGATTGATATGGTAGTTGCTTCTGTACTTATGTCTTTAGGAATGATGATGTTATCTCCTATGTTAATAGCTTTACCATTTAAAATATTATTATTTGTTTTAGTTGATGGATGGAGCATGACAGTTGGATCTTTAGTAAGCACATATGTAACTCAGTAGAAATTAAAATGGGATTTGAAAATAATATAGAAATGTTAAGTTTGGCTTTTTGGCAAGTTTTAAAATTAGCTGGTCCTGTATTAGTTGTGGCTTTAATAATAGGACTTATTATTGGAATTATTCAAGCAGCAACATCTATAAATGAGATGACGCTAAGTTTTGTACCAAAGGTTATTATAGTAATTTTGACCATAGCTATATTCTCTAATTATTTAATATTGGGATTAACTGATTATTTTATGTTTATTTTTGAGAGAGTAGCAACACTTGGTTGAAAATGGATACAGTAAATAACTTCAGTCAAAGTTTGCCTGGTTTAGAGTTATCAGGCTTGGTATCAATTATAGGAGCTTTAGCCCTTACCTCAATAAGAGTAGGAAGTTTTTTTTTAGCTTCTCCATTATTTGGCTATAGGATCATTCCTCTCCAAGCTAGAATTGTAATTTCTTTTGCAATAAGTTTTCTAATATATAATAAAGTTGATATACCAAACATTGAATCACTAGCTGGACTTCCTTTATTTTCTATTATTTTAGTAGAATTACTTATAGGAATAACTAGTGGATTGTTGTTAACAATATTATTCTCTGCTTCAAATTTGGCAGGAGAAAAAATAGCTGCTAGTACAGGGTTAAGTTTTGCAGGTTTAATAGATCCTGAATCAGGAACACAAACTCCAGTGCTAAGTCAAATCTTATCCTTATTTATGATTGTAGTATTTTTATCACTAGATGGACATTTATTAGCAATATCAGTCATATTAGAAAGCTATAATATTCTTCCTATAGGATCTACAGATATAAATTTGAGTATGATAAAATTAGGAATTGATGCGGGAGGTTTAATGTTTAAGTTTGGTGCACTTATTATGCTACCATTAGTAGTTGGTATTACTTTGCTAAATGTAATTATAGGAATAGTTACTAGATCAGCACCCACTTTAAATTTATTTTCTTTTGGTTTTCCAATAACTATGATTTTCGCATTTTTTCTATTGTATGTGTGTGCTATCACTATTGGAAGCAACTTTTCAAATCTAACTAATGTAGCAGTTGATTTTTTATATAGACTAGTAGAAGGGCTTATGTAATGTCAGATCAACAAAATAGTTCTCAAGAAAAAACAGAACAACCTACCCAACGAAAATTAGATAAAGCAAGGGATGAAGGTAAATCAGTAACATCTAAAGAAATGTATGTTTTTTCATCTATTATTATGATGCTAGCTCTATTTTATTTTATAGCAATGAATCATCAGCAAATAATAGCTAGTTGGAAAAATATTTTTTTCTCATTGGACTCTGTAAGAGATGGTATTTCTCCATTAGTAGCTTTAAACGAAGCTATACAAAAAATTTTAATATTTATATTACTAATTGGAATTCCTATATTAATAGTTACAATATTTACTCAATTGTTTGTAGGTGGAATTACATTTAGTTTTAAAGCAATAGCTTGGAAGAATAGTAAGTTTAATCCAATAGAATGGTTAAAAAGAACTTTTAGTATTAAAGGGGGAGTAGAACTGGCTAAAAGTATATTAAAAGTAGTACTATTATTTGGTATAGGTTTTTATTTTTTATATAATGAAACTACTAAATTAGTGCAACTTTCTACAGAAACTTTTGAGCACGCAGTATCTACATCTGCTTCATTTTTTCCATTACTTATTTTAATCTTAATAATAGCATTATTGATTATAGGTATATTAGATTGGTCTTGGCAAAAATATAGTTTTATAAAGTCTCTTAGAATGAACAGGCAAGATTTAAAGGATGAATCAAAAGAAACTGAGGGTTCACCAGAGGTAAAAGCTAAAATTAGAAGACTTCAATATGAAACAGTAAGAAAAGCTGTCAAACAAGCAGAGTCATTAGAGAACGTAAGCGATGCTTCGGCTATAATCGTAAACCCTACTCATTTTGCAGTTGCTCTAAAATATGATGTTGGATCAATAGGAGCACCTAAGGTTTTAGCTATGGGTAGAGGTAATATAGCAGAAAAAATTATTGAAAAAGGAAAAGATGCAGATATTTCTATATATAGGCATAAGTTTTTAGCAAGAGCTTTATATTTTACTTCTGATATAGGAGAAGAAATTTCAGATAAATTATATACTGCTGTTGCTATAGCTTTAGCTTATATATATAAAATTAATAAAGGTGAAGACATAATCGAGCCTGATATACAATTACCTAAAGAATTAATTTTTAATGAGGATGGAACAATAAATGAAAAAAAATCATAGTAATATAAAGAAATTAAGTGATTATATAATGAATTTTGCTTTTTTATACTCTTCGTTTATATGTTTTACTACTGCAGCAGAAAAGTGGGATAATCAAAAATTTTTAGCTGTAATAATTTTAATTTGTGGCTCTTTTTCATTTATTGCAATTTTCAGAAGTCAAATTGCAAAATTAGTTTATAAAATTAGAAAAGGTAAAGGCTATGAATAAAGGCGTTTCATGTCATGGATGCAAAAACTTTTATATTACTTATAAACAATATAGGCCATATGGATGTAAGGCATATGGTTTTATTTCTAAAATATTACCTTCAAAAGTAGTTTTTAATTCATCTGGCATAGAATGTGCTTATAAAAATGATATAACAGGTTATAATAGGATATAAAATGAATTCTGCAAACGAAGTACAAGAGAGTATTAAAATAGCATTAGACGCTGCTGATGCAGCTACCGATGTTACATCAGAATATAATAAAATTAAATCTGAAAACAAAAAATTGGAGGCATCAGTGAAGCAAATTCATAAATTTACAACCATAATATTTGGTGTTTCAATATTAGCGGCGGTAATAGGTTTAAGTCTTACAGCTTTAATTTATTCAAGAACAATGAATGAATTAACAGCTATGACTAATACAAGTAGAGAAGCGTTAGTAGTTTTTGCAGAAAATGTAGAGGGTGTAAAAGTAGCACTAGAAAAATTAGAAACAGGTATAGATGAACAAGCTAGAATTTTAGAAACTAATAATGCATTAATTGAAAGTATTAATAATTTAGATAAAAATGTTACAAACACTAATAACTTATTGGTCGATGAGTTATCCAAATTGACTAAAAACTTTTCTACATCTGTGAAAAGTACTAATGATAAAAATGTTTCTGAATTAAAAGTTATTGTTAATGATTTGAAAAAAACTCAAAAGAATTCAACAAAACAAATGGTTAATTTAGCTAAAAAATCTACTAATAAAGGTGTTCTTGAACAAATATCTTCTAACCAAAAGAAAATGAATAAGAACTTTAATGATCTTGCAAAAGCTGTAAATAGTTTAGCTACGCAAAGTAGTGAATTAGCAAAGTCTTTCAAGAATAATTCTGTCATAAAATATCCGTAGTTTATTATGGAAGAGAAAAGAAATAATAAAAAAAATGATACTGCTGATACTAACAAGAACGAAATTAGTTTTTTAAAAATAGATAAATTAAAAAGAGGTTCACACGCATTAAGTTTATTGCTTAGAAATGAAGATATAATTGTTGGATTTAATGGTAAAGTTTTTAGAGGCTCACAGAAAGTTTTAAATCAAAATTTAAATATAGAAGAAAACAAAATAATTACTATTTTCAGGAAAGAAATCTTTTTTAATCTTAAAGTAAATGGACCTTTAGGTATTAAACTAGTAGAGGTAGCAAATGATGAAGCAGATGATTTACTTATTAAAACAGATAATTATTTTAAAAATATTAAAGATTTAAATAAGTACAAGGAGTTTGAGGTATATAAAGGAAAAAAAAATTTTTATGATGTCATAGAAGTATTAGATACTTCCTTGCTAGCATCTTTATTGCCTTTTATTTGGTTTTATCATCACAGATTATATAGCCCATTACTTCTTCTTATCGCTACTTTTTTATTGCTAAGTTCAATAGCTTGGTGGTTAGTATTATCTGCTTGGGTAATAATTACTATTTATATGAGCAAAGGATCTATGTCACTTTTAAGAGGTTATTGTTTATTTCATGAATTAAAACCTTATATGAAAATCTATGCCGAATCAAATAAAAGTGTGCAAGAAACAGTTAGAAGTATTGACAAGAAGTCTAATTATAGGTTCCCTTTTATAGATCCCCCTATGAATATAGAAGAAAATGAAAATGACAAAATATTAGAAGATAAAGACTTAAAAACAACTCAAGTATAATAATATATTATGAACTAAGGTGAAGTCCTCCATCTACAAAAATATTTTCTCCCGTTATTAAATGAGGGTTTTTAACGTACCACATAACTATATCAGCAACTTCTTCTGGAGCAGCTGAGCGTTTTAGCATAACTTGTTTTTCATATATTTTAGCTTTTTTTACTACTTGCTTTTTTGAACCATGCCAAGACGTTTTAATATAGCCAGGACTAATAGTATTTACAGTTATTTTAGGCGACATAGTTCTAGCTAAGGATAAGCTTAATGTATTAAGAGCTCCTTTAGAGCAAGCGTATGCTATAGAACTTCCAAGACCTAAACTTGCTACAGACGATATATTTATGATTTTAGGATGAAGGGTTTTTAACATAGATTTATGACAGGCTCTGCTCATTAAAAAAGCACTTATTACATTAGTTCTATATATATCAAGAAAGTCATTTTCATTTAAACCATCTAAATTTGTAAATTTAACAAATTTAGTCTTTCCAGCATTGTTAATAAGAATATTTATTTCTCCTAGTTTTTTTCTTACAATGTTAACTATTTTTTCGCACGATTTTTTCTTTGATACATCAGCTTTAATTAATAGTGCACTACTAAATTTTTCACATTGTAATAAAATATTTTTAGCTTCATTAACAGATGATTTGTAAATTATGGCAACTTTATATTTTTCTTTTGCTAATTTAATACATGTTTCTGCTCCAAGGCCTTTACTAGCTCCTGTTACTATTGCAACTTTACTAACAATATTTTTCTTCATTCAAAATAAGCCATTATAACTTATAAAGTATATGAAATACCTTTTGTATCAGTAGCTTTGACATCAGGTTCCATAAAGTCCTCATAGAAGTCTAAAATAAAAGTAGGATTTGCTGATAGAGCTCCAAAAGTCTGCGCTTTTGCTAACTCTCCTTTTGAATTTTCAAAATAAATCCAATTTACATGATATTCTGGTATTATTTTTCCAGAATTCGGATCTGTAACAAGTCCAGTATCCATAGGATGATTGATTTTAAACTTTAATCTCCAATTACCAGAAGATCTTTTGTATTTATGCATTACAATTTTGCCTAATTTGCTAGGCTCACATATCTCTTTTGTAGGATCACAGCCTGGTAAAGAACATCCTCCAGGTGATTTTACTATCACCTTTTTTGAGGCAACATTCCAAATATTATTTTCATCTAATATAATCGCTCTTACATATGAATCTTGTTCCATTCTAATGTTAAAACCAACAGATTTTAGGGGTTTCTGTGGGAATATTTTTGTTACTAACTGAATAGGATTATTATCTACTAATATTAAAATTTTATTTGTATTTTTAAGTTTATTAGGTATTTTTACTACCATTGAGACCTCATGTGCTTCTTCTACTTCGTCCTGAATAATAATTTTAATACTTGAATTTTTTAAATATGTTTTATCTTTTCCAAGATATTGATCCTTTATAAATAAAAACTTATCGCCATATGCATCATTGCTATACGAATTTAGGGAAAATAAAAAATACAGAATTGAAAAAGTAATAATATAAAAATTTACTTTTTTAAAAATTAACATAAAATTACTTTATTCAATTTTGAAATATTAGCAATGAATAATATATATATAATTTTTATAATAAATAAGTTTAATTATTTGAATAAATATGAATATTTATTATTAATTTTGCTAGGTGTTTTTTTCTTGTCCTTATTTGTATCATTTACATTAAATTTAAAATCAAAAAAAAATATAAACCACATTAAGGATAATTTATTGAAAAAAGAAAAATTATTAATTAGATTGAAAGAATCTTATGAAAATGGTCAGATAAATGCAAATGAATATAAGCATAGAATTATTAATTTGACTAAAGATATATAATAATATGAGCATTAATAAAGATAAATCAGAAATTGCGGACTCTTTTAGAAATTTACTTCAAAAAGCTGATGAGATGGCTCTTAATAAAAAAAAAGATGATTTTATTGATAAATTTAATTTAGATTACAATAAAAACCAGTCTTATGAAGTAGCAGCCGATACAAGTAGAGTTTCCTCTAAAGATAGATTGGGAATTAGTAATATAAAAAGAATTCCAGAAAACCCTTTCAGCTTGAACAATAAAGCTAAGGGTGATGCGTATTTGAAAAATAGAAAAGACCTTATTATCAAACTTTCTATCATATTAAATAAACATATACATTATTGGTTGCAAAATGAAATGCCTAAGTTTGCAAAAATTCAATTAGAAAAACACATACGCAACTTATTAATAAATTTAAAAAAATAATTTTAAAATTTTTTATACATTAACTTTGTATTTTTCAATATTACTTTCGTTCCATTCAATACCAGTTCCAGGAATATTAGGGATATGATATTTCCCATTATTTATTTTAAAGCCGGTATCTTTTAATATAGGATTTGCCCAATCTACCCACTCTAGCCAATGAGCAGTAGGGGTTAAATGCATTAGATGAGCTGATACTTCAGGATATAAGTGTGTAGAAAATTTTAAATTATATGCTTCTGCGATATTTGCTGCTTTTAGCCATTCACTTACTCCTCCAATCCTCATAAGGTCAGGCATTATGTAAGTGCTAGCATTTGCATTAATAGATCTTATTAAATCATAAGGACCATGAAAATTTTCTCCTATATTTATAGGCGTTTTAATTCTTGCTGAAAGTTTAGCACAATCTTCAAAGTTTCTATAATTTATAGGCTCTTCAAACCAATATAATCCTATATCATCAAGTGCCAACATACGTTTTAGAGCAGTATCATATTCATAGCAACAGTTGAAATCAGACATAATAGTAATGTTATCTCCACCTATTTTTTTAATTTTTTCAATAACATTTATGTCTTCTTTTAGTATGTCTCTTCCTATTCTCACTTTTAATGCATTAAAGGAGCCATTATCTAAAAGGTCATTAACTTCTTTCTCAACTTTGTCTAAAGGTATAAGCCAAAGTCCTCTTGAATTATAAGTATCAAGAGCTTTTAAATCAGATCCTAGAAGAACTGCTAAGGGAAGGTTAGCTTCTTTTGCATATACATCCCAAAATGCGATATCCAATGCGGCTAATGCATAAAGTCCAACACCTTGATAACCTAAAAGTGCTGTTTTTTTAAAACCCTCTTTAAAAAAATCAAAAGGCTTTATATTTTTATCTAAAAAAAATTTAGATAAGGCTTCTATACATTTCGATATAGAGCCTAATTGACTTAGTAAATAAGGTCCTATATAGCTTCTTCCGATTGAATTAGAATTAGTATGAACATCTATACATAAATAAGGCCAGCTCTCAAAAGTTCCTAAATGAGCAATAATTGGTTTATCGAGTGGTACATTTACTGCTCTAATATTAATGTTTTTTACTATTAGATTAGTCATAATTATATTTTCAGTAAATTTTTAACAAAATCAATAGTTGTTTTAGTATCAACAAATTTATAGGTATGAAATCCTAACAACCTTGCAGGTTTTAAGTTTATACCTAAATCATCTATAAATAGTATTTCTTCTGCATTAGCATTTAAATTTTTTAAAACATAATTATAAATTTTTTTTTCTGGTTTACGCATAGCAAGCTCACTAGACTCAAAAATATGATCAAAATATTTTTTAATATTTTTAAAGCTATTAGAACTAATATATTTAAAATTATTTGTTAAGCAAATAGAGATATAGTTCTTGGAAACTTTTTGAAGTAACTCAATCATTTTGATATTAAGTTTTACATCAAGACACTTTAATAATTCATATGCATCAATATTATCAATGCCAAATACTTTTGCTTCTTTTTTAAATAATATTGAAAATTCTTTTAAGGAAATAATATTTTTTTCAAACTTTGCCCAAGCATTATCCAATTTATTATGTGAATTAATTTTTATTATTGTATTTGAAGTATAATTAAATTTATTTTCAAATTTGGTAAAGTTTTTAATAGGACTTTCTGTTAGCACGCCCCCATAGTCCCACATAACTATTTTTATATTATTATTCATATTTTAGTAATACTTCATACATTTTTTTATTATCAACATCTTTTAAAATACTATCATCTAGAATATTTACTTTTTTAATATATTTTTTATTCTTTGCAATTAGCACTTTGGCACCTTTATCGCCAGTAATATTTTCAAGGTAAGAAAAAAAATGATTGCTAAATATTACAGGGTTTCCATTTTCTCCATTGTGTTCAGGTACAACAATTAATCGATTTTTCTTATTATAAAATATTTTAAATTTTTTTATCAGTGCATTATAAGTATTAGTTTTTATTTTAGGCATATCAGCTAAGCAAATCATTACACCATTACTTTTTGAGTCTATTGTCTGAATACCTTTTTTAATAGAGGATGACATACCTTCTTTATATGATTTATTTAAAATAAGAGGAACATTAAATTTTTTTAATATTTTTGTAAATAAATTACTTTGGTGACCTAAAATAACATAAAGGTTATCAATATTAGACAAAATTAAGTTTTCAATAGTTATTTCAATAATTGTAATTTTATTTATCTTTAATAATAATTTATTACCAATTATCATTCTAGATGATAAACCAGCAGCAAGAAGCAAACATGACACTCTAATCATAATCAATTTTTTCTTATAATATTTTTAAAAAGTCCTCCATATGATAATTCAGCAATAACTTTTTTATTTATTTTAAAATCGAAGCAGGCTTTTTCTAAGATTAAGTCAAAGCCATTTCTTAGAATAGACTTAGCACATCCTGGTACTCCAATTATATTTTTATTTTTAAGGGACCCATACATTAAAAGGTTACCTGGATCAGTAGGTGCACCATAACTAATAACAGTACCTTTAGCTTTTTTAAGTCCTTTAGGAATAATGTCATTCTTGTCAACTATTGAAGTGCTTCCATATAAAAGCACTAAATCGCTATTATTTATTTTTTTAGAAAGTAGAATATTTTTAATATTATTTTCATCATGTTTACAAAACAAAATATACTTAATTTTCAAGTCAAATTTTGACAATCTTGTATCAATAGAATTAATAATTTTAGAATTAGATTTTATATTTTCTTGATCTGATGAGATTATTAAAGCAATATTTTTAGTTTTTGCTTTTTTAACTCGAATAAAATTTGAATAATAATTTTTAGCAAGTATTTCAGCTAAACTTTTTTTATTTATAGCATAAGGCAAAATTTTAACATTTCCTATTAATTGATTTTTTTGAACAACTTCTTCAGTTTTCATCATTGCAATAGCTAAATCATCATAAGAGTAATTTAATTTATATAGTAATTTTTTATCATAAATAAGTAGTCCATTTTTTTTTGCAAATAAATCAGCTCTTCCATTTACTGGTTTATTAATCTTAATATTATTGCTAATTATAAATCTAGATAAATTTAAAGATGCTTTATTTTCATCAATTTGATAAGGTGATTTATCAAATATATATATTTTTTCTTTTCCACTATCTTTTAATAGTTTTATATCTTCTTTGCATATTATTTTTCCTTTTTTTAGTTTAACTCTATTTGTGTCAATGCTGTGAGCTAGTATTTTTTTATAGCTATCAACTATTAAAACTAATTTAAGCATTACCAGTATTTTTTTTTTTTATGATTTGTGAAATAATAGAAACAGCTATTTCAGTTGGCGTTTTAGCTCCTATGTCAATACCAACAGGTCCATTTAATCTGCTAAGTTTTATTTGATTTATATCTTTTTTTTTAAGTCTTAGAATTCTACTTTTATGAGTTTTACTAGATCCTAAACACCCTATATAGAAAGCTTTAGTTTTTAAAGAATAGAGTAGTGCAGGGTCATCTAGTTTAGGATCATGTGTAAGAGTAACTATTGCAGTACTTTTATCTATTTTTATTTTTTTTAATGCTTCATCAGGCCATTCTTTTAAAATTTTTACATTACTATATCTTTTTTCATTAAATGAACTTCTTGGGTCAATTAAGAATACTTCATAAGCTAAATTATTTAAAAATTTAATCAAGGGCTCAGCTATATGAACTGCTCCAATTATTATGACTTTAATATTATTTTCAAAAATTTTAAGATACCAAATTTCATTAGATAATATTTCTAAGCCTGATTTGACTTTCTCAGTATTAATATTAAAACTATTTTTTAATGATAAATTTTCTGTATCATTCAATATCTTTCTTTTTCCATCTTTTAATCTAGTAGCAACTAATATATTTTCATTCTTAGTAAAAGATGAATTAATTCTCTTTATATAATTTAAATCCGAGTATGATATTTTTTCCAAAAAGACTTTAATTTTACCACCACATGTTAAGCCAACTTCCCAAGCTTTAGTATTAGTAACACCAAATTCAAGTGTTTCTACTTTATTGCTTTTAATTACTTCTAAAGCTTTACTAAATACAAAGCTTTCAACACATCCTCCAGAAACAGATCCTACTATTTCATTATTATTATTAATAGCCATTATACTTCCAACAGGTCTAGGGCTGGAACCCCAAGTTTCAATTACACTTGCAATAGCAACATCTTTTTTGTCTTTCAACCAATCTAAAATTTTAGAATAAATTTCTTTTTCATTCATATTAAAAAATATTTTCTATTAATTTGGGCAACATATTTTTAATTAGTGAAACCCTATATTTTGAACTAGCATGTATATCTGAATTTATATTCATTTTTTCTAAATTTATTTTATCGTAATCGTAGGTTAGTGCCTTGTTTAAAGATAAATTATTAACTTCCTCTAAATGAAAAACTTTATTAGCTGCTCCGGTGACAGATACTGAAAGTTGATCATTAACAATACAAGCAAACATACCAACTATAGCATACTTTGATGCTTGGCTAGAAAATTTTAAGTAAAAGCTTTTACTTTTAATAGGGAAAGTAATAGATGTAACTATTTCATGACTTTCCAGTTTGGTTTCAAACATATCTATAAAAAAATCTTTTGCAGGAATACTTCTATTATTGGTATTAATGGTAGCTTCTAAAGATAAAAGTGCTGCTGGGTAATCTGCTGCAGGGTCGGCATTACATATGGATCCTCCTATAGTTCCACTATTTCTTACAGCATTATCTGCTATTTTAGATGCAAGATAAGACAAACCTTTAATATTATTCTTAATTAACAATGAGTTAGCAATCTCATTATGAGAACTAAAGGCACCAACAATAATAGTATTATCTTTAGATTTATTAATACCTTTTAATTCATCAATATTTTGAAGGTCTATTAGATCAGTCGGAGAAGATAGCTTTTGTTTCATAGCAGGAATCAACGTCATACCTCCAGCTAAATATTTAGGAAATTCTAGCTTGTTGAATAACTCGATGCTATCAGCTAAAGATGAGGGTTTATGATACTCAAATTGATACATTATATTAATATTAGGGCATTTTCAAAAAAGATGTGATTGACTTTACTATATTTTGATAACCTGTACATCTACAAAAGTTTCCATCCAAAAATTCTCGAACTTCGTCCTCAGAAGAAAGTTTATTGTTTTTGCACTCTATAGCTGACATTATAAAGCCTGGAGTACAAAAACCACATTGCAAACCATGATTATTCTTAAAAGCTTTCTGTACATTACTTAAATTATTTTCTTTTCCAATACTTTCAATAGTCTTTATTGATTTATTATCACATTGCGCGACTAGAATAGAGCATGATTTTACACATTTATTTTCTAATAGAACCATACAAGAGCCGCATTGAGAGGTATCACACCCTATATGAGTGCCAGTCAAATTAAGATTATTTCTAAGTATATCAATTAAAAGAGTTCTTGGTTCAACATTTAATTTGATTTCCTTATTGTTTATGTTGATATTTAATATAATTTTATCTGACATAAAGGCTAATGATTAAAATTAAAAAAAAAAATAAACCTAAATATACAAATACTTTCTTTAAAATATTACTGGAACCAATTTTTTTTTCTGTTTTAGAAGAGATTTGATTTTTGTCGTCCAAATTTTTACTAAAGTTATTAAAAAATAAATCAGTATTTTTCTTTACACTTCCATCAATTAGCCTTGAACCTAACTGAGCTAGCTTTCCATTAATTCTAGTTTCTGCTTTATAAGTTAAAATTGTCTTATTATTACTTTCTTCTAAACTTACTTTTATTTTACCGGATGCGTTTCCTAATTGACCAGCATTACCCTTACCTTCAATCTCATAACTCTCTTCTTCTACAATATTCTTTATTTTTATAATACTCTGGAAGGATGTACTTAATGGACCTAATTTAACAAAGATTTTAGCTTTATATTGGTTTTCACCTAAACTAACAAACTCTTTACATCCATCAATGCAGTTTTTTAATACTTCTGTATTATTTAGTTTTCCCCAAATCACATGTTTTTTGGAGTCAAACTCATAAAAGCCATTAAAGTTCAATTTTAATTCCCATTTTTATCAATATAACTTTCAATTGGATAACCTAAAAAAAGCCATCCATCTTTGCTTTTGCCTAAAATTCCTTTAGGAATATTAAATATATTAGCATAGTTTTTTTCTTTAAAGTAGCTTGCAACTATTTCAGATCTAGCACCTGAAGCACAAATAAAAGCTATATCATGTTTTTGATTTTCATTTATGATTTTTTTAACTTTTTCTAGGAAATTTATATTTTCTGAAAAATCTTCATTATGCATGTTTATTAAATAAGAATTTGGTATAATTCCAGTCATCTTCCATTCTTTCAAAGTTCTAATATCTATTATTTTCAGCTCATTGGCGTTGTAGTTTTTAACAGCAGTTTTTATATCAATGTTTAAATTATCCATCTTATCCTCACTTATTAAAGTAGTATGAAAAGTAAAAAATAATAATAAATATAATATTAATCTAAAATTAAACTGGGCAACCATAATGCTATCTCTGGAAATCTAATAACTAAAATCAATCCTAATAATTGTAATAATACAAAAGGAATAATA
>MDTB01214432.1_pt1 | contig 14373 bp, 14 predicted proteins | sample 811161 | NCBI WGS metagenome assembly MDTB01 (sample SAMN05326650, study PRJNA326480) | marine metagenome | isolation source: seawater | place: Mediterranean Sea | collected 2009
ACTAGGCAGCAAGTGCTAATCTATTATCGTTAGCGTTTATAAAATAGCCCGATAACGGTGGTACAATACCGGATAAAGTCTTTGGCTTTTAATTACCGTCAATCCTATTTCGTCCCCATTTTTTGGTGGAGACGCCGGGTACCGCCCCCGGGTCCGAATAACTTATTTCACAAAGCATTTATTATCATAGTTGAAAAATCAACATTTTATTTATACCTCAAACTGTTGATAGTTGAAAGTTTTGTCTTAAACTTTATTATTAGATTAAAATATTATCCTAATTTAAAGAAATATAATAAATATAAATTAATGATTAAAGGAATAATGGCTATTGATGAAAAAGGAGGCATAAGTAAAGGTAAAAGCATGCCATGGCCAAAAAATTCCCTGGACTTAAAATGGTTTAAAAGCAAAACAATAAATAACGTTGTAATTATTGGTAGAAAAACTTGGGAAGACCCATTTATGCCTACTCCATTAAAATATAGAATAAATGTTTTAATCACTAATAAAGATAAGTCTTTGTTTCCTGGTGCTGATTATTATTTTTCGGGTAATATAATTAATGAAATCAAAGAACTTGAAAAAAAATATAAAGATAAAGATATTATTATAATAGGTGGTTCTGAGATCATTAAATTAACAATTGAGATAATTCAGGAATTTTATTTAACAAGAATCTACGGTATTTATAATTGCGAAAAATTTTTAGATATTTCTTTAATAAAAAAAAATATGAAAATGATAGAAAAAATTGAAGGTGACAAATCATGTCATTTTGAGATTTGGAAAAAATGAAACAATATTTAGAAGCATTAAATTATTGTTTTGAAAACGGTACTGATGTTAAAAGTAGAGCAGGTAATGTAAGAAAGAGCTTTGGATTTCAAATGCAATATGATTTGTGTAAGGGTTTTCCTGCAATAACAACAAAAAAACTAGCATGGAAATCAGTTGTCTCAGAATTGCTATGGTTTATTGAAGGTTCGAATGATGAGAGAAGATTAGCTGAAATTTTATATGATGATAACAGAGAAAATTTAAAAGATAAAAAAACAATATGGTCTCAAAACGCTGATGCAGACTATTGGAAGCCTAAAGCAAGATTTGATGGAGATGTTGGTAATATTTATGGTGTCCAATGGAGAAATTTTAATGGCGAAGACCAGCTAAAAAAACTTATTGATGGGATTAAAAATAATCCAAATGGACGTCGTCACATAATTTCTTCTTGGAATCCACCAGAGTTAAAAAACATGTCATTACCAGCATGTCATGTATTATCTCAATTTTTTGTTTCTAATAACAAATTAAGTTGCCAACTTTATCAAAGATCATGTGATATGTTTTTAGGAGTACCTTTTAATATATCTAGTTATAGTTTGTTAACTTATATGCTTGCCAGAGAATGTAATCTAGAAGTTGGGAATTTTATACATTCCCTTGGTGATTTTCATATTTATGAAGAGCATTTTGATCAAGTAAAAGTACAATTAAAAAGAACACCAAAAAATTTACCTACCCTTGTTTTTGAAACTAAGAACTTTTATGATTATAAGGTAAACGATTTTATATTAAAAAATTATCAATATCATCCAAAGATTGAAGCAACTATGAATATTTAGTTTTCTAACATTTTATTTAAATTTTTTGCAATATTTATATATTTTTTTGAAATATCTCCTTGTGGGTTATCTATACAACTTGGTTTACCTTCATCAGATTGTTCTCTAAGTTTTTTATCTATAGGAATATCACCTAAAAACGGAATTTGAAATTTTTCAGCTTCATTTTTAACTCCATCTTTACTAAATATATAATGTTTTTCATTACAATTTTCACAAATAAAATAACTCATGTTCTCAACTAAACCTAAAACTTTTACATCAACTCTTTTGAACATATTAATTCCTTTTCTTGCATCTATCAAAGCAACATCTTGAGGTGTTGAAATTATTATTGAGCCAGAAAGTTTTGAACTTTGAGCTAGGGTTAATTGCGCATCTCCAGTACCCGGAGGTAAATCAATTATTAGATAATCTAATTTACCCCACTCGACACCATTAAACATTTGTTCTAATGCTTTCATAACCATTGGCCCTCTCCATATGGTTGGGGTGTCAACACTTACTAAAAATCCTATAGACATGCATTTAATTCCATAACTCTCTAATGGTATAAGTTTTTTATTCTCGTTGGCTTGTGGTCTTCCAGAGATACCCATCATTCTTGGAATACTTGGACCGTAAATATCGGCATCTAATAATCCAACATTTAATCCAATTGACTTTAATGCAACTGCCAAATTAACCGCAAATGTAGATTTTCCAACACCACCTTTTCCACTAGCTATTGCTATGATTTCTTTAGTATCTATTTTAAATCTTTTTTGGGATAGGTCATTCTGTTTTTCAGATGTTAAGATTACATTAACAGATAAAAGACCAGGTATTTGCTCTATTTTTTTTTTTAATAAACTAGATATATTATTATAAATTTTATCATCAGTTCCAACAATAATTAGAGATAAATTCACGTGCCCATCTTTAATTACTGCTGAAATATTTTTATTTTTCAATTCAAATGATAATTTTGATACTGGATCAACGAATTCCCTAGAAAATCTATAAATTGATGATAAAATTTCTTCCGACATACTTGATTTTTTCAGAATTACCCAAATATTAGTTATTAATTAATTTAATTAATGTTAGTAGATAGTACCAAATTTAGCAATTAATATATGAACTGGAACAAAAATAATAACGATAATAACCCTTGGGGGTCTGGGGGAAATAACAATCCTTGGGGATCTGGTAATGGAGGATCAAATAGAAGGGACTTTGAAGACTCAATCAAGAAAGCTAAAGATAGATTTGGAAGATTTAAGTTTGGAGGTAGAAGAAATATCTCACTTTTCATAATAATAGCCTTATTAGTATGGCTTGCAACTGGATTTTATAGAGTTGAACCTGATGAACAAGGTGTAGAACTTCTTTTTGGTAAATGGAATGGTCAAACAACACAACCTGGTCTTCACTACTTTTTTCCAACACCAATTGGCAATACCATTACACCAAAAGTTGAGGTTATTAGAAAAATAAATGTTGGTTTTAGAAGTGCAAGTGATTTAGGATTTACATCGAACTCAAGTGCTGAAAGAAAAGTAATTGAAGAAAGTTTAATGTTAACTGGTGATCAGAACATAGCTGATGTGGCTTTCACAGTTTTATTCAAAATAAAAGATGCTGGAAATTTTCTATTTAAACTTAGAAATCCAGAACTTACTGTTAAAGATATGGCTGAAAGTGTTGTTCGTGAGGTAGTTGGGCAGAGAGATCTTCAATTTTTACTTACCGAAGGCCGACAAGAGGTTGAGCAAGTAGTAAGAAATGAATTGCAAGTAGTTTTAGACTCATATGAGAGTGGTGTTCTTGTCCAATCCGTTCAATTACAAAGTGTTGACCCGCCAGATCAAGTAATTGATGCTTTTGATGAAGTTCAAAGAGCAAGACAGGATAAAGAAAGATTAGTTAACGAAGCTAATACATATTTAAACAAAATTGTTCCTAATGCTCGTGGTGAAGCTGCAAAACTTGTTGAAGGGGCTTTGGCCTACAAAGAACAGGTTGTAAAGCAAGCTGAAGGTGTAGCTCAAAACTTTATTGATGTTTACAATAGTTATAAAGATGCCAAACAAGTTACAAAAAGAAGAATTTATTTAGAAACTCTTAGAGAAGTTCTTGAAGGCAAAAATAAAATTATTTTAGATGACACAGGCAATGGTCAAGGAGTCGTTCCTTATTTACCGCTAAATGAATTAAAAAATAAGGGGACAAATTAAAATGAGATTTAATGCTAGAAACTTGCTTATCACATTAATATTGTTCGTTGGATTTCTTACATTCACCGGTGCATTTTTTATTGTTAATGAAACAAAACAAGCTTTAGTTCTGCAGTTTGGTGATCCAAGAAAAGTCGTAACAGAACCTGGTTTACAGTTTAAGATACCATTCATTCAAGACGCTGTATTTATTGACTCAAGACTATTAAACTTAGATCCTCAGCCTGAGGAAATGATTTTATCAGATCAAAAAAGAATTATAGTTGACTCTTTTGCGAGGTACAAGATAGTTGATCCTCTAAAATTTTTTCAAACTGTTAGAAATGAAATTACATTTTCAGATAGATTCGGAAGAATCATAAATGCTGCTGTCAGAGGTGTAATTGCTCAGTATTCATTAACATCCCTATTAAGTGATGAAAGAATTAATATTATGAGTCAAATTGAAAAACAAATTAAAATAAATGAACAATCATTTGGCGTAGAAATTGTTGATATTAGAATTGGCAGAACTGATCTTACTGAGCAAGTATCTAATAACGTTTATCAACGTATGCGTTCTGAAAGAGAGAAGGAAGCTAATTTATTAAGAGCTGAAGGTGAAGAGCTATCTAAAGAGATTAGAGCGTCTGCTGATAGACAACAAACAGTTATTATTGCTGAAGCAGAAAGAACATCTTCAATATTAAGAGGTGAAGGTGATGCAAAAAAAAATAAGATCTTAGGTGATGCCTATGGACTTGATGAAGAATTCTTTGATTTTTTAAGAACGATGCAGGCTTGTAAAGATACCTTTGGTGACACAGATATGTCAATGGTCATAGCTCCAGGACAAGTTTGTGAAAAATTCTTTGGTGAAATTGATATTCAAAATTAATGATTGAAATTTTAATTATTAGCATTGGTTTAGTGCTGGTAATTGAGGGATCTATGTATTTTTTATTTGCTGATAAAATTGATTTCTTACTTAATATTCTTAAAAACTATAATTCAAAAATTATTAGAAATATTAGTTTGATTATAATATTATTTGGACTTTGCCTCATTTATTTCACTTTTAAATATTATGGTGAAATAAAATAATATGAAAAAATCAATTATATTCTTTTTTTTAATTTTATTTTTTAAACCAGTATATGCTGTTCCTGATAGTTTTGCTGACTTAGTTGAAAAATTATCACCATCTGTTGTTAGTATAGCATCAACAACAATAATAGAAAATAATTCACCTAATCAAATTCCTCAATTTCCCGAAGGATCTCCATTTGATGAATTTTTTAAAGATTACTTTGATAGAGACCAAAGAAGATCTCAAAGACCAATGACAGGACTTGGTTCAGGATTTATAATAAGTAAAGACGGTATAATAGTTACTAATAATCATGTGATTGAAGGAGCAGATGAAATAACTGTAATATTATCAGATGAAACTGAACATACCGCTGAACTTTTAGGAAGAGATCCAAAAGCAGATATTGCAGTTTTAAAAATTAACACAGATAATATTAACCTTATTTCTGTAGATTGGGGTGACTCTGATAGTATAAGAGTTGGAGATTGGACAATAGCAATTGGCAATCCATTAGGCCTAGGTGGAACAGTTACCGCAGGAATACTGTCTGCAATTTCTAGAGATATTGGTGGAGGACCATATGTTAAATTTTTGCAAACTGATGCTTCAATTAATAGAGGAAATTCTGGTGGTCCATTATTTAACTTAGATGGAGAAGTAATTGGTATTAATACAGCTATTGTGTCTCAAACTGGGGGAAGTATAGGTCTTGGCTTTGCAATTCCTTCGAATAGTGCAAAAAAAATTGTTCAACAGCTTAAAGATTTTGGAAAAACAAAAAGAGGTTGGTTAGGAATTCAAATCCAGCCAGTAACTGCAGATTTTGCTGAAAGTCTTGGTCTTCCAGATCAAAAAGGTGCTTTTGTTTCAAACGTCAACCCTAATGGTCCTTCAAAAGATGCCGGTATAGAGCCTGGTGATGTAATATTAAAATTTAATCAAGACGAAATTGTCAAAATGTCTGATTTACCTAGAGTAGTTGCTGAATCAGATGTTGGTTCAACAGCTTACTTAGAAGTATGGCGTAAAAATAAAAAAATTAATATTGAAGTTATATTAGGTGAATTACCTGGTGAAGTTGTGACTGAGAGAAGTTTAGAAGAATTAGCGAAAAAAGAAATTAATATTAAAGTTATAGGGATTAATATTACAAATAATGTAAATGGAGTTGAAGTTACTTCAATTGAAAATGAAGAGTCTAATTTAGAAAGTGGAGATGTAATATTAGAAGTCAATAGAGAAGTAGTTACTGATACATTATCATTTGAAAAACTTATAACGAAATTAGAAAAAACAGGAAGATCTTCTTTGTTACTCAAAATTTTAAGAAATGAGGAACAAATTTGGATTACAATAAAATTTTATAATTGAATAAAACAATTTACTTTATTACTGGACCAACATGCATTGGCAAATCAAAATTTGCTATAGATTTTTCTAAAATAATTAATGGAGAGATAATAAATGCTGATAGCATGCAAATCTATAAAGAACTAAAAATAATATCAGCACGACCTTCATCTTCGGATATTAAAAATGTACCTCATCATCTGTATGGTTATATTATGGGCAATGAAAGATATAATGTTGAGAAATGGTGTAATGATGCGTCTGTTAAAATAAATTTGCTACATAATAACAATTTAACACCAATTTTTGTCGGAGGCACAGGTTTATACATTGATACATTAATCAATGGAATTACTGCCATCCCAACTATACCAGAAATAGTTAAAGCGGAATCAAATGAATTATATGATAAAATTGGATCAGAAAAATTTTTTAATTTAGTAAATGAATTAGATAATGAAGCTACAAAAAATATTTCTCAAAATGATAAACAGAGATTAAAAAGAATTTGGGAAGTCTTTCATTATACAAATCAAAAATTTAGTTCATGGAAAAAAAATAATAATAAGAAATTTTTAAATTCTATAAATTGTAAAATTATTTTATTTTTACCAGATAAGGAAAAAAATTATCAACGTGTAAATAAACGTGTTTTAACAATGATTAATAAAGGAGCAATAGAAGAAATACAAAAATTATTAAAATTAAATTATAAACAAGAACTTCCAATAATGAGAGCTCATGGAGTTCCAGAAATTTCATCTTATTTAAAAAAAAATATAACTTTAGAAGAATGTATTAAAAAAATTCAGCTTGTAACTAGACATTATGTAAAAAGGCAGAATACATGGTGGAGATCATCAAAATTGCAAATATTTAAAAAAATTAATGAATTTCCGGATGAATTTGATGCAAAATCTGCCAATTTAGCTAAATTTTAAAGTAATTTATTGATTTTATTTTATCCACAGCCTATGAGCTAAAATAATGAATAATGAAATTACTGGTGCTGAAATAGTTTTAAAAAGTCTATCTGAACAGGGTGTTGAAGTTGTTTTTGGATATCCTGGTGGTGCAGTACTTCCGATTTATGATACACTTTTCAAACAAAATTCTATTAAACATGTTCTTGTTAGACAAGAAGGTGGCGCAATTCACGCAGCTGAAGGCTATGCTAGATCAACAGGTAAAACTGGAGTTGTACTTGTTACATCAGGTCCTGGAGCAACAAATGTTGTAACAGGTTTAACTGATGCTATGATGGACAGTGTTCCAATAGTTTGTATAACTGGACAAGTTCCTCAGCATTTAATTGGTAGTGATGCTTTTCAAGAATGTGACACAACGGGTATAACTAGACCTTGTACTAAACATAATTATTTAGTCAAAGATGTTAACAAGTTATCATCTGTATTTCATGAAGCTTTTACAATTGCTCAAAATGGAAGACCTGGACCAGTATTAATAGATATTCCTAAAGATGTTCAATTTGCAAAAGGATCATACATAGAAAAAAATAAAATAGTTATTCCTTCACATAGACTTTTTGAACCAAGTCCTAACTTTGAAACAAAAAAAATTGAAGAAGCCGTAGAAATAATTTCAAAATCTAAAAAACCAATTTTTTATATTGGCGGTGGTTGCATTAATTCAGGACCTAAAGCATCAAAGCTTGTAACAGAATTTATTAATTTAGTTGGTTCTCCCGTAACTATGACATTAATGGGATTAGGAGTAGTTGGATCTTCGGATAAAAACTCATTAGGCATGCTTGGAATGCATGGAATGTATGAAGCAAACATGGCTATGCATGAATGTGATGTTATGATTAATATAGGTGCTCGATTTGATGATAGAGTTACAGGAAGATTAGATGCATTTTCTCCAAACTCTAAAAAAATTCATGTAGATATTGATGCTAGTAATATTAATAAAACAATTAAGGTTGATGTTCCAATCATTGGTGATGTTAAGCAAGTAGTTGAACAGATGATAAATATATGGAAAAACAAAAAATATAAACTTGATAAAACTTATTTAAAACAGTGGTGGGATAAAATTAATAAATGGAAAGAAGTAGATTGTCTAAATTATTATAATGATAGTAAACAAATAAAACCACAATATGCAGTTCAAAGACTTTATGAATTAACAAAAAATACAAAAACATTTATTACCACTGAAGTTGGACAACATCAAATGTGGGCCGCACAATATTATAAGTTTGAAGAACCAAATAGGTGGTTAACCTCTGGAGGCTTAGGTACTATGGGATATGGTTTTCCTGCTGCAATAGGTGCGCAAGTTGGAAATCCAGATGCTCTTGTAGTTGATATCGCTGGAGATGCGTCGATATTAATGAATATTCAAGAAATGAGCACTGCTATTCAATATCGCCTTCCTGTAAAAATATTTATTTTAAATAATGAATACATGGGTATGGTAAGACAATGGCAAGAACTTCTTCATGGAGGAAGGTATTCTGAAAGTTACACAGACAGTTTACCTGATTTTGTTAAATTAGCTGAAAGTTATAAAGCTATAGGGCTTAGAGCTAAAACTGTAGATGATTTAGATGGAGTTATAACCGAAATGATTGAATCAAAAAATACTGTAATAGCAGATATATGGGTTACTAAAGAAGAAAATTGTTTTCCGATGATTCAGAGTGGATCTGCACATAACGAAATGCTTTTAAGTAAAGATCAAAAGCAAGATAAAAAATCTGCAGAAAAAGGAAAAATATTAGTATAATGAATAAATCAGTTTATGCCGCTCCCGATCAAGTATCAGAGACTAAAAGACATATACTCACTGTCTTAGTAGATAATGAGCCTGGTGTTTTAGCAAGAGTAATTGGAATGTTCTCTGGACGTGGCTATAACATTGATAGTCTTAATGTGGCGGAAGTAAGCAATGATGAAAATTTATCAAGAATAACAATAGTTACACATGGTACATCTGAGGTAGTTAATCAGATTGAAAAGCAGCTTTTAAGAATTGTTCCAGTTCACACAGTAACTAACCTTGATCAAGAAGGAAGTTCAGTAGAAGCTGAAGTTGCACTAGTTTATATTTACGTTTCTGAAAGTAATAAAAAAAAGGTTTATCAACTATGTGATTTTTATAGAGCTAGAAAAATAGAAAATGAAAATAATACCACAATATTTGAAATTGCCGGTGCTTCAGATCGAGTTAACAGATTTATTAAAGAGATTAATGAAATAACAAAAGTTGAAATTGTCAGAAGTGGACCAGTTGCAATATCATCTATTGAAAAAAACGAGGAGGAATAATGAGAGTTTATTATGATAGAGATGCTGATTTGAATTTAATAAAAGATAAAAAGATAGTGATTGTCGGCTATGGTAGTCAAGGCCATGCTCATGCAATGAACTTAAGGGATACAGGTATTGAAAATGTTGCAATAGCTTTAAGAGAAGGATCGCAATCTATAGCAAAAGCTGAACAAGCAAATTTTGAAGTTATGACTCCAGCTAAAGCTGCATCATGGGCAGATATAATAATGATGCTTACCCCTGATGAACTACAATCTGAAATTTACACAAATGATATAGCTAATAATATCAAAGAAGGAACAACAATTGCTTTTGCACATGGACTAAATATTCATTTTGACCTTATTAAACCCACTGAAGGAATAGATGTAATTATGGTAGCTCCAAAAGGTCCAGGTCATACGGTTAGAGCTGAATATGTTAGAGGTGCTGGTGTTCCTTGTCTAGTTGCAGTAGATAAAAATCCTTCAGGAAATGCTCTAGAGATTGGAATTGCTTATGCTTCAGCTATAGGTGGTGGTAGAGCAGGTATAATTGAAACAACTTTCAAAGAAGAATGTGAGACTGATTTATTTGGTGAACAATCAGTGTTATGTGGTGGTTTAACACATTTGATTTTAGCTGGATACGAAACACTTGTGGATGCAGGTTATGCGCCTGAAATGGCTTATTTTGAATGTTTACATGAGGTAAAACTTATTGTTGATTTATTATATGAGGGTGGAATGGCAAATATGAGATATTCAATATCGAATACTGCTGAGTATGGAGATTATTCAAGAGGACCAAGATTAATTACTGATGAGACAAAAAAAGAAATGAAAAAAATATTATCTGAAATTCAATCTGGTCAATTTGCAAAGGAGTGGATGCAAGAACATAAAAGTGGTCAAACAAAATTCAAAGTAATGAGAAAAGAACAAGCTAATCATCCTATTGAAGCTGTAGGTGAAAAATTAAGAACTTTGATGCCTTGGATTGCTGAAGGAAAGATGGTTGATAAATCTAAAAACTAGATGAAAGTTTAATTAATAATAGTTTAGTGTATAGGTAACAAATAATGACTGAAAAAATATATATCTTTGATACAACTTTGCGAGATGGTGAACAATCACCTGGAGCTTCTATGAATCTGGATGAAAAACTTCAAATTGCAGAAGTTTTGGACTCTATGAAAGTTGATATAATAGAAGCTGGCTTTCCAATTGCTTCTAATGGAGATTTTGAAGCTGTTTGTGAAGTTAGTAAAAAAGTAAAAAACTCAACAATTGCTGGATTAGCAAGAGCTAGTTTAAAAGATATTGATCGTGCTTGGGATGCAGTGCAATATGCAAAATCTCCTCGTATTCACACATTTATTGCAACAAGCCCACTTCATATGAAATATAAGTTAAAAAAAACTGAGGAAGAAGTTTTAGAGGCAATTAATAAAACAGTTACACACGCAAGAAACTTATGTGATAATATTGAATGGAGTTGTGAGGATGGAGGAAGATCAGAATTAGACTTTCTCTATAAATGTATTGAGCTAGCTATAAATTGTGGAGCATCAACGATTAATATTCCAGATACTGTTGGATATACTCTCCCAGAAGAGTTTGGAAAAATATTTAAAAATGTTAAAAATAATGTAATCAATATTGATAAAGCAATTTTATCAACTCACACACATAATGATTTAGGTTTAGCAACTGCAAACAACGTAGCAGCAATTAAAGAGGGAGCAAGACAAGTAGAATGTACTATTAATGGTATGGGAGAAAGAGCTGGTAATTCTTCTCTTGAAGAAATAGTAATGACTTTAAAAGTTAAGAAAGATCTAATGCCTTTTCATACAGATATTAAAACTGAATCTATTATGAAAGCTTCAAGGTTAGTTTCTTCAATTACGGGTTTTCCAGTTCAGCCAAATAAAGCTATTGTAGGTGCAAATGCTTTTGCTCATGAGGCAGGAATTCATCAAGATGGTATGCTTAAGCATTCAGGAACTTATGAAATAATGACTCCAGAGTCTATAGGATTAAATAAATCATCACTGGTTTTAGGAAAACACTCAGGAAAACATGCTTTTTCAGAAAAATTAAAAGAACTTGGATATGAACCTGGTGATAATGCATTAATGGAATTATTTGGAAGATTTAAAGATTTAGCTGATAAGAAAAAAGAAATATTTGAAGAAGACTTAATTGCTCTGGCAGAAGATAGATCAGCGTCTTATGATGAACACATTAAATTTGTATCATTAGAAGTTAATGCTGGATCTGTTGAAAAACCACAAGCAAATTTAAAAATTGAAATGAATGAAGAAATTAAAACAGTAAAAATAAATGGTAATGGACCAGTTGATGCAACTTTCAATGCAATTAAAAAACTTACATCAACTGATTTTAAATTAAAACTTTATCAAGTAAATGCTATTACTGCAGGAACTGATGCTCAAGGTGAGGTAACTGTCAGGCTTGAGGATGAAGACTTATCATCTCAGGCTAAGGGTAGCGATCCAGATATCATTGTTGCTTCTGCAAAGGCTTACATTAATGCTCTTAATAGATTAATTTTTAAAAAATCTAAATCAATTAAAGAGAATTCATCTAATCTGCAAATTCAAGGAGTTTAAATTAAATGGTTATCGATAAGTTTTTTAGTATGTTTTCTAAGGATATGGCGATAGATTTAGGTACAGCAAATACATTAGTTTATGTAAAAGGAGAGGGAGTCATCCTTAATGAACCATCTGTTGTTGCAACTATAGAAAATGAAGGAAGAACACAAGTTTTAGCAGTTGGTAATGAAGCCAAGCAAATGCTTGGAAGAACTCCAGGAAAGATAAAGGCAATCCGTCCGATGAAAGATGGTGTAATAGCTGATTTTGAAGTTGCTGAACAAATGATAAAAAGTTTTATCAGAAAGGTTCATAAAGGAAGATCAATCTCTAATCCTCAGATTGTTATATGTGTTCCATCAGGTGCTACAAACGTTGAAAGAAGAGCAATTAGAGAGTCAGCAGATGCAGCAGGAGCAAGAAGAGTTTACCTTATTGAGGAGCCAGTAGCAGCTGCAATTGGTGCAGGATTGCCAGTTGCTGAACCAACAGGCTCAATGGTAGTGGATATAGGAGGAGGAACTTCAGAGGTTGCTGTCTTATCCTTAGGGGGAGTTGTTAATTCAACTTCTGTAAAATCAGCTGGAGATAGATTTGATGAATCTATTATGGAATATATGAGATCGTCACATAAATTGGCAATTGGCGAAACAACTGCAGAGAGAATGAAAAAAGAAATTGGATCAGCTTGTCCTCCAGATGATGGAGATGGTAGATCAATGAGTGTTAAGGGCAGGGATTTAGTCACAGGTCTTCCAAAAGAAGTATCAATTTCACAGCGTCAAATTGCAGAAGCTCTTGCAGAACCTGTAGCACAAATTATAGATACAATAAAAAGAGCTTTAGAGCAGACACCAGCAGAATTATCAGCTGATATTGTAGAGAGAGGTATTATGCTAACAGGTGGTGGATCACTATTGAATAATCTTGATAAGGTTTTAAGAAGATCAACTAGCCTACCAATTTCAATTGCAGAAGATCCATTACTTTGTGTAGTTATGGGTACTGGTCAAGCGTTAGAGGAAAAATCAAGACTTAGTGATATATTTGCAACTGATTAATAAATTTTATGGCGCCTAGGTTTAAAGAAAAGGTATTACAGACTTCAAAATTAATAAAAAATACTACTATTGTATCAATACTCCTTTTATCCTTTTTTTTAGTTTTATTTTCTAAAAGTGATATATTTATAATTTCAAGTATAAAAAATATTTCCTCTTCAGTAATTACACCAATTACCCTAGTTGTATCTTGGCCAGTTAAAGCTGCTTCAAGATTAACTGATGAGTATAAACAATTTAGAAATCTTAAATTTGAAAACAAAATTCTCCAAGAAGAAATCATTCGTTTAAAAAAATGGCAAACACTAGCAATTCAAAATTCAAGAGAAAACAAAGTTCTTAAAAGACTATTACAAGCCACAGATAATGATATTAAATTAGTTAAAACTGCCTCTCTTGTAAGTAGAAATGATAATTTATTTTCTAAATTAATTAATATTAATGCAGGTTATCAACACAATATAAAAAAGAATATGTCTGCTATAAATGAAAGAGGATTAATTGGAAAAATAATTGAAACTACATCTGATAATTCCAGAATTTTACTTCTTACTGATCCAAATTTATCAATTTCAGTTAAAACAATTTCAGATGGTATTTTTTCTATATTGTCTGGTGCAGGAGATGATAAATATTTAGTTAGCAGATTTGTTAAAGATAATAAAATGCCAAGATTAGGTGACATTGTAGTTTCAAGTGGCACAACTCAAATTTTTCCTGCAGATCTATTGGTAGGAAAAATTGCAAAAATTGAAAAAAATAGATTTTATGTATTACCTTATGTTGATTTCAATAATATTGATTACGTGCAAATTGTGACATCAAAATAATTGTGTTCCCAAAATTTTTTTCGCCAAAACTTTTACTTAATTTAATCTTAATACTCTCTTTTTCAATTAGTGTTAATAACTTTGTAGAAATTAAAAATATAAATATATTATTTTATATATTATTTCATTTAACATTTATTTATTTTCTATTTTATCACTATCACTATTCAATATATTTATTAGGTTTTTTTTATGGAGTAAGTTTTGATATTTTTCTTTTAAATACAATTGGCAGCCATTTGATTTGTTTTATGATATTAATATCAATATATATATTTTTAAAAAAATATCTTTTTTTACTTTCTTCCAATCAAA